>Ga0164243_10000793_pt1 | contig 55164 bp, 57 predicted proteins | sample OricompcompostOP_FD_108781 | JGI IMG/M metagenome (GOLD analysis project Ga0164243, IMG submission 108781) | Organic Plus compost microbial communities from Emeryville, California, USA - Original compost - Organic plus compost (OP) | ecosystem: Engineered > Solid waste > Mixed feedstock >... | reverse complement strand
GCCTGCCAGGCGAAGTAATTGTCGTCCAGGGAGAAGTCGCAGACCAGCTTCTCCAGCCGCCGCTTGAGCACCAGCGCCATGTCGCCGCCGCCGGCCGAGGCCAGGGATTCATACTGGGCGGGGGGAATGCCCAGACCATAGAGCGAGACCTTCTGCGACGTGGCCCAGCGCACCAGCCGCTTGTCGAAGAGGGGCAGCAGCGCCGTGTCGAAGAAGGCGCGTTGCTCCTCCATGGAGCGGGCCTCCATCAGGCGGTTGGGGTCGATGCCGTAGAGCCTGGCGATGCGATGGCTGAGGCCGATGAAATTGCCGAGCAGCCCCCGCCGGTAGAGCCCCCGGGCGAAGAGCGTGATGCGCCGGCGGCCCCGCCAGTCGCGGCCGTCCCAATAGGCCCGGCTGGCCTCGTCCAGATGGCCCTTCAGGTGGGTCTCGTAGGTCGCCAGATTGTCCCGGCCCCTGGCCTCCCCGAAGAAGCGGTAGAAGGTGTCATGGTCCTCCAGCCGGCGGGCGGCGGCGAGCTTCAGCCGGGTGAGCGCCACATGGGCGCGGTTGAGGTCCACGGCGGTGATGGCCCCCGGATCGGCGGTGAGATAGGACATCACATTGCAGCCGCCCGAGGCGATGGTCATGATGCGCGCGCCGGGTTTCAGGTCCAGCGCCTCCATGTCCACCGCCGGGTCTTCCCATATCTGCGGGTAGACCAGCCCCTTGAAGGCGAAGGCGAACAGGCGGTCGAGAAGGCCGTCCACGCGGCGCGTCCGCGGGCGGCTCAGGGCATCGTGAACGAGGGAGCGGGAGGGACGGGAAGCTGATTGCGGCACGGCGGACGACCCCTTGGCGGTTGAACTGCCGCCAGCCTATGACGTCCCCGAGTCAGAATGATGACAATGGGAGATGAGAATGCCTCCGGAGCGGATCAGGCTTCCGGGATCATCCGCCCCAGATTGCGTCCGGCGCAGATGTGGAAATGCAGATGATCGACGATCTGGCCGGCGTCCCTGCCGTTGTTGGCGATGAGGCGGAAGCCGTCTTTCTCCACGCCCAGCAGGCGCGCCGTCTTCGAGATGCCGGCCATGTAGCCGGCGACCATCTCCGCCGGGGCCCCGGCGGCGAAGGTGTCGAAATCCACATAGTCGGCCTTGGGGATCACCAGCACATGGATGGGGGCCTGCGGGCTGATATCGTGGAAGGCCAGGCAATATTCGTCCTCATAGACCTTGGTGCAGGGCAGTTCGCCGCGCAGGATCTTGGCGAAGATATTGTCGGGATCGTAGGCCATCGTTACGCCTCCTTGCGTGCCTTCTTCTCGTCGATGCCGGATATGCCCTCGCGCCGGGCCAGCTCCGCCGCCACCTCGTCGAGGGAGATGCCGGCATCCGCCAGCAGCACCAGCCAGTGGAAGATCAGGTCGGCGGATTCACCGACCAGCTGGTCCCTCTCGCCCCTCACGGCGGCGATGACCGTCTCCACCGCCTCTTCCCCCAGCTTCTGGGCGATCTTCTCCCGGCCCTTGCCGTAGAGCCTGGCCACATAGCTGGTCTCGGGATCGGCCGACCTGCGCTCTTGCATCAGGGCTTCGAGGCGGGCCAGAATATCCCCCATCTGCGTGCTCATCGGGCGGTGTCCTCCAGGCGCACATCCACGCCGTGACGGCGCATATAATCCTTGGCTTGCGCCACCGTATACTCTCCGAAATGGAAAATCGAGGCCGCCAGCACGGCGCTGGCATGGCCTTGCGCGACGCCGGCCACCAGATGATCCAGAGTGCCCACCCCGCCCGAGGCGATGACGGGGATGGAGACGGCATCCGAAATGGCGCGGGTGAGTTCGATGTCGAAGCCCGAGCGGGTGCCGTCCCGGTCCATGGAGGTGAGGAGGATTTCGCCGGCCCCAAGCGCCGTCACTTGCCTGGCATAGTCGATGGCGTCCAGCCCCGTGGGCTCGCGCCCCCCATGGGTGAAGATCTCCCATTTGCCCGGAGCGGTCGCCTTGGCGTCGATGGCGACGACGATGCATTGCGAGCCGAATTTCTCGGCGGCGTCCTTCACCAGCTCGCGGCGCTTCACGGCGGCGGTGTTGATGGATACCTTGTCGGCCCCGGCCAGCAGCAGCTTGCGGATATCCTCGAGCGTCCTCACCCCGCCGCCCACGGTGAGCGGCATGAAGCACTGCTCGGCCGTGGCGCGCACCACGTCCAGGATGATGTTGCGGTTGTCGGAGCTGGCGGTGATGTCAAGGAAGGTGAGCTCGTCCGCTCCCGCCGCGTCATAGACCCTGGCCTGCTCCACCGGGTCGCCCGCATCGCGCAGTTCCACGAAATTGACGCCCTTGACCACGCGGCCGTCCTTCACGTCCAGGCAGGGGATGACGCGGGCTTTCAGCATCAGGCGGTCTCCGCCAGTTGCCTGAGCGCGCTCTCCAGGGTCAGCCGCCCGTCATAGATGGCGCGGCCGGAGATGACACCCTCGATGGTGCCCCGGCAACGGCCGGCGGCCGTCTTCAGCCGCTCCAGATCGTCCGGCCCGGCCACGCCGCCCGAGGCGATTATGGGGATGGATACGGCCTCCGCCAGCGCGGCGGTGGCGTCCACATTGACGCCGGTCAGCGCCCCGTCCCGGTCGATATCGGTGTAGACGATGGCGGCGACGCCCGCATCCTCGAACGCCCTGGCCAGGTCGGCGGCGCGCATCTGCGTCGTATCCGCCCAGCCGTCCACCGCCACCATGCCGGAGCGCGCGTCGATGCCGACGACCACCCGGCCTGGGAATTCCCTGGCCGCCTGCCGCACGAGATCGGGGGTCTTCACCGCCACGGTGCCCAGGATCACCCGGCGGATGCCCTTGCCCAGCCACATCTCGATGGTCTTCATGTCGCGGATGCCGCCGCCCAGCTGCACGGGCATGCTGACGGCCGAAAGAATACCCTCCACCGCCTCGCCGTTCACCGGCTGGCCGGCGAAGGCGCCGTTCAGGTCCACCAGATGCAGCCATTCGGCGCCCGCCGCCTCGAACGTCTTCGCCTGGCCGGCGGGGTTGTCGTTGAAGACGGTGGCCTTCTCCATGTCGCCCTTATAGAGCCGGACGCATTGTCCGTCCTTCAGGTCGATGGCCGGAAAGAGGATGAGTTTGCGCATCAGGGCCGCCAATCGAGGAAGTTTGCAATGAGCCGGAGACCGGCATTCTGGCTCTTCTCCGGGTGGAACTGGGTGCCGATCATATTGTCGCGGCCGATGATGGCGGTCACCGGCCCGCCGTACTCCACCGTGGCCAGCGTTGCCGCCGGGTCTTGGGGCCGGAAGTGATAGGAATGGACGAAATAGACGTCCGTACCCTCGTCCGTGCCGGAGAGGACCGGATGGGTGATGCCGGCATCGGTGAGCGCCAGGTTGTTCCAGCCCATGTGCGGGATCTTGAGCGCCGGGTCGGCGGGCGTGAGTTTCACCACCTCTCCAGGAATCCAGCCAAGGCCCGTGTGGCTGCCATGCTCCAGCCCGCGCGCCGCCATGAGCTGCATGCCCACACAGATGCCGAGAAACGGCTTGCCCTCCGCCGTCACCGCGTGATCGAGCGCCTCCACCATGCCGTCGAGGGCCGCCAGGCCCGCCATGCAGTCGCCAAAGGCGCCGACGCCGGGGAGCACGATGCGCTCGGCCAGGGCCACCTCCTCCGCCTTATCGGTGAGGACGATCTTCTTCATCAGCCCGCTGTCCCGCGACGCCCGCTCGAAGGCCTTCAGGGCCGAGCGCAGGTTGCCCGAGCCATAGTCGATGATCGCCACCGTCATGGCCGGTCTCCCTCGGCCGGCGCGCCCCAGGGGGCGGGGCTCGGCCTCGGCGGGGCGAGGGCGAGGTCGGTGAAATAGCGCAGCTCCGCGTCGTCCAGTTCGTCGCCGGCCACGATGGAGCGCACCGCATAACCGCGCTTGGTCAGGTCGGCGATGCGCATGGCCTGTCCCTCCAGCCCGAAGAAGGCATGCAGCGCCAGGAGAAGGATGACCGCCCCCTCCAGCCCGACACTCAGGAGAGCAATGCCGATGACGGCCAGGACATAACCGAGGAGGGGCAGCCACAGCCCATGCCGCAGCAGCCAGAAAGGTGCCAGGAGGAAGGCGCCGCCGCTGAACCCGTCCCTCAGGAACAGGCTGTCGGCAGCGGGCATCTCCTCGTCCCGCATGACCAGAAAGACCTGCATGATGCCCTCGCCCTAGAGTGACCCGCCGAGCGTTCCCTTGGTGGAGGGCACGGATTGCGGCTTGCGCGGGTCGATCTCGATGGCCTCGCGCAGGCTCCGCGCCACGCCCTTGAAACAGCTCTCGACGATATGATGATTGTTCTCGCCATAGAGATTGTCGATATGCAGCGTGGCGCCCGCCGCCTGGGCGAAGGCCTGGAAGAATTCCTTGAAGAGCTCGGTATCCATCTCGCCAAGTTTCGGCCGCGTGAAATTCACCCGCCAGATGAGATAGGGCCGGTTGGAAAGGTCGATGGCGACGCGTGTGCAGGTCTCGTCCATGGGGATGAGGGCGCTGCCGTAGCGCGTGATGCCCTGGCGCGTGCCCAGCGCCTTGGCCACCGCCTCGCCCACCACGATGCCGGTGTCCTCCGTCGTGTGGTGATAGTCGATATGCAGGTCGCCCTTGGCGCGGACGGTGAGGTCCATCAGGCTGTGGCGCGAGAGCTGCTCCAGCATATGGTCCAGGAAGCCGATCCCCGTGGAGACGTCATACACCCCCGTTCCGTCCAGATTGACGGTGACGGAAACCTGCGTTTCCTTGGTGTTGCGTTCGACCGTGGCCTGCCGCATGGCACTGTCCCTCTCTCAATTCGTCACGCGCACCCTATAGCAGGAAGAGGGAACGGATGCTAGTTGCGAAGCCCCGGGATCGCCGTGGCGTGGCTGACTGCCGGTTCCGATGGTGGCCGGCGGGCATCTGCCCCGCTCCTTTTCTCCGCCGCCCCTTGATTTCCAATGACAGAATGTAATCTATAGGTTACAAATGGGTATGTTCGATATCCAAAAGACGGATGTCTACGACCGATGGTTCCGGAAACTTCGGGATGTCCGGGCGAAATACAGGATCCAGGCGAGAATCCGCCGGATCATGGAGTCAGGCCATTTTGGCGACGCCAAGGGCGTCGGCGATAATGTCTCGGAACTGCGCATAGATTACGGGCCGGGCTATTGGGTCTATTACACGATCCTGGACGGCATCGTCGTTCTCCTCCTGGCCGGTGGCGACAAGAGCAGTCAGGACGCCGATGTCAGGAAAGCCATTAAACTGGCCAGAGACGTGAAGGAGCAAAGCCATGGTTAAGGTGACGAAGTGGGATGCCGCGGATTATCTGGAAACGGATGAAGACGTGTATCTTTATCTGGAGGCCTGCTTTGAGGAAGACCCCGGCGACGGCAGCTTGATCCGCGCTGCCCTGGGCGATATTGCACGGGTGCGAGGCATGGCGAAACTGGCCAGGGAGAGCGGGCTTGCCCGCGAGGCGCTTTACAGGGCGCTTTCCAAAGACGGCAACCCTGAGTTCGCAACCATCATGAAGGTCACGCGAGCGCTTGGGATCAAGCTCCACCCTTTGCCTCGTCATGCCGCGTAACATGATCTGACAGCCGAGGGCCATGGGAGAGAACACCACTTGCCGCTCATCGCCGGCCTTGCTAACCATGGGCCTTCCCCGGCCTGTGCCGGGGCAACAGTTCAGCGGGAGCTCTTCATGGCGGACAAGGACGACAAGAAAACAACCGACAAGACCAAACAGCCGGCCGCCCAGGCCAAATCCGAAGCTCAGGCTCAACCAGCCCAGCCCCCGGCTCAGCCTCAGGCCCAAGCAGCGGTGCGGCAGGGCACGGCCCGCCCCCAGCGCCCCCCGGCGCAGCATGTGCTGGGCGAGGTGGTCTGGCTGCTTTCCCAGTCGAAGACCCACAAGCATTTCCGCATGGAAGACCTGAACTGGTTCGCCATGCCGCCCATCATGCTGGAGCAGTACCGCATCTTCCTCGGCCGCCAGCAGAATCCGCAGAACCCGCAGCAGCAGGCCGAGGTGCCCATGGGCGTGGCCTTCTGGGCGATGCTCTCCAAGGAGGTGGAGCGCCGCTTCACCGAGGCGGTGAAGGACGGCTCGGGCCCGGTTCAGTTGAGGCCCCAGGACTGGAATTCCGGCAATAGGCTCTGGCTGATCGAGCTCGTGGCGCCCTTCGCCACGGAGGAGAACAGGCAGGTCCAGATGATGATGGACGATTTCCTGAAAAACGGTCTGCTGCAGGCCTTCCAGAAGGCCAAGGACCACAAGGTGAAGTTCTTCCAGACGGACAAGGAGACGGGCGAGCGCAAGATCGTCGAGCTGCAGGCGCAGTTCTCCGTCGCCCAGGACCAGCCGGCCAATGACGGTGGGGCCTCGGCGTGAGGCCACCGCGCCACCCTTGACCATAGGCCCCTCAATCCTTATCTGAACCTGACATGCCTCACGGGCGTTTCAGGCCCGCAGTCTTCAAGGAGAGAGCGATTGAGCGAGTCGGAGCAGTGGCTGAAGAGCTGGCACGCCACCACCATCCTGTGCGTGCGCAAGGGCGACAGCGTGGTGATGGCGGGCGATGGCCAGGTGTCCATGGGGGACACGGTCATCAAGTCCAACGCGCGCAAGGTGCGCCGCCTCGGCAACGAGAAGGTGATCGCCGGGTTCGCCGGCGCCACGGCGGACGCCTTCACCCTCTTTGAGCGGTTGGAGGAGAAGCTGGAGCGCTACCCGTCCCAGCTCACCCGCGCCTGCGTGGAGCTGGCCAAGGACTGGCGGACCGACCGTTACCTGAGGCGCCTGGAAGCCCTGCTGGCGGTGGCCGACAGCGAGGTGTCGCTGCTGGTCACCGGCACCGGCGACGTGCTGGAGCCGGAAGGCGGGCTCATCGGCATCGGCTCCGGCGGCAATTATGCTCTCTCCGCCGCCCGGGCCCTGATGGACAGCGACTATTCGGCGGAGGAGGTGGCGCGCCGCGCCATGCAGATCGCCGCTGATATATGCGTCTATACCAACGGCAACGTCGTCATCGAGAAGCTGGAAGCGAAATGAGCAGCACGTTCAGCCCCCGGGAAATCGTCTCCGAGATCGACCGGCATATCGTCGGCCAGAAGGAGGCCAAGCGCGCCGTGGCCGTGGCCCTGCGCAACCGCTGGCGCCGCCAGCAGCTCCCCGACGAGCTGCGCGACGAAGTTTTACCGAAGAACATATTGATGATCGGCCCGACAGGCGTGGGCAAGACCGAGATTTCCCGCCGCCTCGCCAAGCTGGCGGACGCCCCTTTCATCAAGGTGGAGGCCACCAAGTTCACGGAAGTGGGCTATGTCGGCCGTGATGTGGAGCAGATTGTCCGTGACCTCATCGAGGTGGCGCTCCACATGGTGCGCGAGCGCATGCGCCGCGAAGTGAAGGCCAAGGCCGAGCTCAATGCCGAGGAAAAGGTGCTGGATGCGCTGGTGGGCGAGAAGGCCAGCGGCGAGACGCGCCAGAAGTTCCGCCAGATGCTGCGCGAGGGCAAGCTGGGCGACAAGGAGATCGAAATCCAGGTGGCGGAAAGTGCCGGCATGCCCACCTTCGAGGTCCCCGGCATGCCGGGCGCCAGCATGGGCATGATCAATCTCTCCGACATCTTCGGCAAGGGCTTCGGCCAGCGCACCAAGCCGCGGCGCATGACCGTGGACCAGTCCTACGACATCCTGGTGGCGCAGGAGAGCGATAAGCTCATCGACGATGAGGAGATCACCCGCGAGGCCGTCCGCGCCACCGAGCAGAACGGCATCGTGTTCCTCGATGAGATCGACAAGATTTGCGCCCGCTCCGAGCGTCACGGCGCCGACGTGAGCCGCGAGGGCGTGCAGCGCGACCTGCTGCCGCTGATCGAGGGCACCACGGTGTCCACCAAGCACGGCTCGGTGAAGACCGATCATATCCTGTTCATCGCCTCGGGGGCCTTCAGCCTGGCCAAGCCCTCCGACCTGCTGCCCGAACTGCAGGGGCGCCTGCCCATCCGCGTGGAGCTGGACGCTCTCTCCGAGGGCGACCTGAAGCGCATCCTGGTGGAGCCGCAGGCCAGCCTGGTGAAGCAGTATATCGCCCTGATGAAGACCGAGGACGTGACCCTGGAGTTCACCGACGACGGCATCGACGAGATCGCCAAGGTGGCGGCGGAAGTGAACGAGACGGTGGAGAATATCGGCGCACGGCGCCTCCATACGGTGATGGAAAAGCTGCTCGACGATATCAGCTTCGAGGCCAGCGACACGCCGGGCAAGACGGTGGTGATCGACGCCGAATATGTCCGCAAGCAACTCTCCGACCTGGCCTCCAGCGCCGACCTGTCGAAGTTCATCCTGTAGGAAGCACGGTCCTGTGCCGTCATTCCCGCGGACGCGGGAATCCCGAGCCGACGGAATTCCCCTGCGGCTCGGGATTCCGGGTCTTCGCCCGGAATGACGGGGATGGGAGTCATTATGTTGGTGCCATCTAATCCCGGAACCGCCTGGCGTCCGGATCGGTCAGCTTCACTTCCGGCAGCCTGATCTGCCGCACGCGGCCATTGTGGCGGTCCACCGTGAAGATGTCCCGCCCGCCGTCGGGAACGAAGCTGAAGGCCTGGCCCTCCGCCTCCAGGGCGATGGTCGCCACATGCAGCATGGTCGGTCCCATGGCTGGCTTGGCCAGCACGTACATTTCCGGCCGGTCGTGCCCGAGCACATAGAGAAGCCCGTCCGGCCCGATGGCCCCGCCGGAGGCGGCGTGGGGCGCCATGCGCTCGATCACGTCTTCGGGGAACAGCCAGCCGCCGGTGCGCCGCCATTGATCGTCGAAGGTGACGACACTGGAAAAGCGATGGTCCTTGAAGGCGAGCCCGCCATTCTCGTCATAATGGGCGAAGCCGGCCATCCAGCCATCCTCGTAATGGTCGAACCAGGTGAGCGAGCCCTCGTCCATCATGCCCAGACTGTGCGTGCCGACATGCTTCAGGCTCTTTGCGTCGAAAATCTCGACGGAGGAGCCCATGGGCGTGAGGGAATAGTTGGAATTGGCGCACAGGAGCCTGCCTTCCTCGGCAAAGCAGCTGTTCAGATGGCGGATGAGGCCATGGTTGGGGCCGATGAAGCGGCCCGTGAGCCGGCCGTCCTCGCGGTCGTACCGGGCGATGATGGAATTGTCGATGGCGTAGAAATGATCCCCGTCCACCGCCACGCCCTGGTCCGCTTCGGGGGCATCAAAGGTCTTCAGTGTCCGGGCGGTGAGCATCTGCGGCGCCGGGGCCTGGTAGTCGGGAATATCCAGGGCATTGTCGGCCAGCGCCGGAAGGCTCGCCAGCGTGAGCGCCAGGGCAAGGGCCAGGCATTTCATGGGGTCTCTCCTTAAGAAGATGCGCCGGGGACGACCCCGGCGCATGTCAGCTACTGAAGTACGGTGATGAGAACCTGCGCCATGGACGTCATTGCGAGGAGGCGGAGCCGACGCGGCAATCCAGACTGGCTCATGCGCCAGGACATTCCTGGATTGCCACGCCCCTTCGGGGCTCGCAATGACGATAGTTCCATAAGTCTCATCAATAGGTTGATACGATCCGTCCGATCAGCTGCCGAAGCCGAAGCTGGCGCCGATATAGACCGTGCGGCCCACATATTCGTATTCGGTGTTCCACGACTTGTTGCCGCCCATGAATTCCGACGTGGGCTCGTTGTTGAGGTTCACCCCCTCGACGAAGAGCTTCAGCCCCTGGCGCACTTCATAGGACACTTTCGCGTCCAACCGGTCGAACTTGCCCTGGTTCAGATCCTGGGTATGGTCGTCCAGGTTGACGTCGGTCAGGTAGTTGGCGTTGTAGGAATAGCTCATCGAGGCATCCACGCCGCCCCTTTGATAGAAGAGGGTGAAGGCATAGGTGGTCTTGGGCTGCTCAAGGAGCGGCAGCTTTTCGTCATCGAGCTTGGTGGAGCCGTCGAGGAAGGTGGCGGAGGCCGAGGCCCCGAGGCCGCTCAAGAGACCGGGCAGGAAGCTGAACTGGGTCTGGGCATTGAGCTCGATGCCCTTCAGCGTGGAGGAGCCGGCATTGATGGTGGTGTGGATGTTGAGCTCGGTCAGGTCCGCCGTATCGACCGCGCCGCCCAGGCCCTCGCGCTCCAGGGCCGCCTCGATATCCGCCGGGTCGGTGTAGCGCTCGCTGGTGCCCACCAGCTCGTTGCTGATATCCTTGTAGAAGAGGGCGGCGGAAAACAGCGTCAGGTCGTTGGGATACCATTCCGCCGAGAGATCGAAATTCCAGGAGGTGCGGGCCTTGAGGTCCGGATTGCCGATGGAAAGATCACCAAAACCCGTTTCTTCCGAATAGCTCGAGCGCGGGGCGATGCTGTCATAGTCCGGCCGGCCCAGCGCCCGGGTGACGGCGCCGCGCAGCACCACGGCGTCGTCGGGCCGGATGTTGACCAGCAGCGCGGGCAGCCAGTTGATATAGTTGCTGCTGCCGTCCACGGTCTGGGCTTCGCCGTCCTCCAGCAGGTAGCCGCTGGAGGAGATATCCGTTGCCTCCATGCGCAGGCCGCCGATGATCTCGGCAATGCCCATCTGCGTGGTGCCCATCACATAGCCGGCATAGACATTCTCGGAGAGCGAATAATCCGAGGAATATTCCTCGACAAAGCTATTGTCGTCATCCAGCTCGAAATATCCGGCATTGGCCGGGTCCGCGAAGAAATCGTTCATCGCGTCGATGTCCATCCAGATGTTGGGCACGTCATACTTGCCCACCGAGTTCATGAAGGCGCCCTTGGTGAAGCTCTCGGACGTGCCGAGCGTCAACTGGTCGGCGCCGGCGTTCCAGCGCTCCTGGGAATAATCGCGGTCGCGCTCGGTGCGGGTGAACTTGGCGCCGGTCTTGAACGAGGTCGTGGCGTCATAGTCCCATTTCAGGTCCACCTGGCCGGTATAGCCGTCCTCGTCCATGCTGCTCTCGGTGAAGCCCACGCGGCGGAAATCGATCAGGCTCGCATCCTGCCGGTCGGGCGCCGAGGCGTCCGGAGTGATGGTCACCACGCCGTCCGGATTGACCACCCAGCTGTTGGGGCCGAAATCGGTGCCCGAGCGGAATTCCCAGGAATCATTGGGCTCGTCGAGCTTGTTCTGGTTGGTCTGCACCAGGTAGCTCAGGGTGAAGTCGTCGAACATGTTCTCGCCCCCGAGGGTGGCGGAGAACAGGGTCTTGTGGGCATGTTCCAGCCGGATATTGGGGGAGACGCGCTCCAGCCCGTCGGTGCCCGAGAGGCCGTCATCGGACATCAGGTCCTCGGTCAGGCTCTGCTGATAGCGGTTGCGGTGCTGGTACTCGTTCCATTTGGCGTAGAAGCCGCGGACATAATATTTCGACATGCTGTCCGGGCGGAATTCCAGCGCGCCGTTGAGATTGATGCGCTCGCGCCCGATCACATAGTAATTGTTCTTCACCTCGACGGGCAGCGTCAGGCCGTTGTCGCCTTGCGTCCAGTCGTCCTGGTAGATGCCGGTGGCGATATAGGCGCGGTTGGAATAATTCGCGCCCAGCAGCCAGCCGATGGTGCCGTCCGCCAGCTTGCCGGAGAGCGTGCCGTCCAGCGCGTAAGGGTCATGTCCGGCATAGGCCTGCTTCTCCGGGCTGACACCCTCGAAGCCATAGCGGGCCGAGGCGTAGCCATAGAGGTCGTCCTCGCGGTCGAACGGCATCTTGGTTTCCACGTTCACCGTGCCGCCGATGCCCTGGGCATCCATGTCGGGAGTCGGGGTCTTGACCACCTGCACGGCGCCCAGCACGCCGCCGGAGATGATGTCGAGCGGGGCCTGGCGGCCACCGCCCTCGGCCTCGGGCGAGCCCATGGAGACGCCGTTGATGGTGACATTGTTCAGGGCCGGGTTGATGCCACGGATCTGCACATAGCGGCCCTCGCCCTTCTCCACCAGCATGGAGACGCCAGGCAGGCGGTTGAGGCTCTCGCCCACATTCTTGTCCGGCAGCTGGCCCAGTTCGTCGGTGCCCAGCACGTCGCTGACGCGTATCGCGTCCTTCTTCTCCTCGATGGCGCGCTTGCGGGAGAGCTGGGTCCCCTTGACCACCAGTTCTTCCAGAGTGCCGTTGCTGTCGGTGGAGGGGCTGTCGGCGGAGGGGGTGTCGGATGCCTGGGCCCAGGCGGCGGAAGCGGTGAGGCTTAAGGCGGTACACGCAAGAAGCCACTTACGGAAATACATGAACAAAACTCCCTGTGAACGTTGTTCGTCGGGAGATAGGCCGCAAGTGTGACGCTCTGACGCAAATCAGATGAAATTTATATTGCAGCGCGGTGCAAGATTCGTTGCGGCGCGGGAAAAATATCGGTCCTGTTCGCGCGGCCGTAGCTGCTCTCCCCCCGGCGGCGGAAGGAAGGGCTACAGGGGCCGCCGGCTCTTCAGAGCGGCAGTCAGCGTGCCCTCGTCCAGGTAATCCAGCTCACCACCCATGGGCAGGCCGTGGGCGAGGGCGGAAATCTTCACGTCGGCGGTCTTCAGCCGGTCGGCTACATAATGGGCGGTCGCCTGGCCGTCCACGGTGGCCGAAAGGGCCAGGATAACCTCCTGCACCGTGCCGCCGGCGGCGCGCTCCGCCAGCTTGCCGATCCCCAGATCGTCCGGTCCCACGCCGTCGATGGCGGAGAGCACCCCGCCCAGCACATGATAGCGGCCGCGGAAGATGCCCGCCCGTTCCATGGCCCAGAGGTCATCCACCTCCTCCACGACGCACAAGAGCGTATCGTCGCGGCCCGGATCGGCACAGAGATGGCAGGGATCGAGCGTGTCCAGATTGCCGCAGGTGGAGCAGGTGACAATACTCTCCGCCGCCGTCTTCAGGGCGTCGGCCAGGGGCGTCATCAGGGATTCGCGCTTCTTGACGAGACTGAGCACCACACGCTGCGCCGAGCGCGGCCCAAGCCCCGGCAGCTTGGCGAAAAGCTGGATCAGCCGGTCGATCTCGGCACCAGGCCCCACGGCGCCGGCCGAACGGAACTTGTCGGGAAAGCTCATGTCGCTCCAGATTCCGGTGATTTGGCGGAGGTTATGCCCACGGTGCAATCCACCCTGCCGTCATTCCCGCGAAAGCGGGAATCCACAGGCCGGCGCAGCATGGCCCCTCGCCTGTGCGAGGGTGACGAGACGTGGCGGCGATACCATCCCATATCCGGCCCATATCTGGCCACAGCCCGCTAAAACGGCAGGTTCATGCCGGGCGGGAGCTGCAGGCCGCCGGTGATCTCCGCCATCTTTTCCTGCACGCGGGCTTCCATGCGCGCCTTGGCGTCATTATGGGCGGCGACGATGAGGTCTTCCAGGACCTCGGCCTCATTGGGGTCCATGAGGCTCGGGTCGATCTTCAGGCGCCTCATCACACCCTTGCCGTTCAGCGTCACGGTTACCATGCCGCCACCGGCGGCGCCCTGCACCTCTTCCGCCTCCAGCTCCTTCTGCAGGGTCTGCATGCGCTCCTGCATCTGCTGGGCCTGTTTCATCATCTGGCCGAGATTCTTCATCTGCGGTCTTCTCCTCTTGTCTGCCCGGCCGTGTGCCTGGCCGGCATGTCCGTTTCACTGGCAGGCGTCTTCTCGGGCGGCGACACGTTGACGATCTCGGTGCCGGGGAAGGCCTGCATGATATCCCTGACCAACGGGTCGGCCATGGCGCGCGCCATGTCCTGTTCGTGCTCGGTGGGCTCGCCCTCCTCCTGGCTGATACTGACCATCCAGGGGCGGCCCGTCCATTCCTTCAACCGGCGCGAGAGCTTGACGCTCAGGTCCGCCGGAGCCGAGGGTTCGGGCCGGAATTCGATATGGCCGGGACGGAAGCGCACCAGATGCACGAGGTCCATCAACTGCGTCTTCAGGAGCATTTCCTTGCGCCGGCCCGCCAGTTCTATGACGTCGCGGAACGACAGGGGCTCGGCCAGGGGCTCCTCCTCCCCAACCGGCGCCGGTGCGTCGCCGGGCAGTGGGGCTTCGTCCAGATAGGCGGGCGGCGCATCATCCGCCGGGGGTGGCGGCGCGGTGGCCGTGGCCTGGCCCGCTGGCGCTTGTTGCGGGGGCGCGGCCTGGCCTTTGGGCTGGCCGCCGCCCTGGCCCGAAAGCTGGCGCACCAGGTCGCCCGGTGTCGGCAGGTTGGCGCTGTAGGCCAGGCGGATGATGGCCATTTCCGCCGCCGCCATGGGCGACGGGGCCATGCGCACCTCTTCCAATCCTTTCAGAAGCATCTGCCAGGCGCGCGACAGCACGGCCATGGAGAGGCTTTCCGCCATCTTCGCCCCGCGCTCCTTCATCTCAGGCGAGAGCGCCGCATCGTCGATGCCGCCGCCGGCGGCGCGGCGGCGCGTCATCCAGTGCACGGTCTCCAGAAGGTCCTGGAGGATGACCACGGGGTCCGCCCCACCCTCATATTGCTGGCGCAGGATGCCGAGGGCGGCGGGCATGTCGCCCTTCATCACCGAGTCGAAGAGGTCGAGCACCAGGCCGCGGTCCACCACGCCCAGCATGTCGCGCACCTGTTCCTCGCTCACATGGCCGGCGCCATGGGAGATGGCCTGGTCCAGCAGCGACAGGCCGTCGCGCACCGAGCCTTCCGCCGCGCGGGCGATGAGCGCCAGGGCGCCATCGTCCACCTTGGCCCCTTCCTGCTCCGCCACCTTGGCGAAATGCGCCGTGAGCACGTCGGGCGCCACCCGCTTGAGGTCGAAGCGCTGGCAGCGGGAGAGGACGGTGACCGGGACCTTGCGGATTTCGGTGGTGGCGAAGATGAACTTCACATGCTCGGGCGGCTCTTCCAGGGTCTTCAACAAGGCGTTGAAGGCGTTCTTGGAGAGCATGTGCACTTCGTCGATGATGTAGACCTTGTAGCGGGCATTGACCGGCGCATAGCGCACGCCGTCGATGATCTCGCGGATATCGTCGACGCCGGTGCGGCTGGCGGCGTCCATCTCCAGCACGTCCACATGGCGCGATTCGGCGATGCCGCGGCACTGTTCGCATTCGCCGCAAGGCTCCATGGTCGGGCCGGTGTTGCCGTTGCCGGTGCAATTGAGCGCCCGGGCGATGAGGCGGGCGGTCGAGGTCTTGCCCACGCCCCGCACGCCGGTCATGATGAAGGCGTGGGCCAGCCGGTTCTCGGAAATGGCGTTTTTGAGGGTGCGCACCATCGCATCCTGCCCCATGAGCTCGGTAAAGCTTTTGGGGCGGTATTTGCGGGCCAGAACCTGATATGCGGGTTTTTCGGGAGTTTCGCTCACGCCGCTTCCGCTTCATTGACGGGCTGGAAGGTGAGAGACTGGCAGCGACCCAGGCGAATCCGTTACGGCTGCTTCCTTCCGGACCTGACCGGGTTGGCGGCTTACCTGTCCACCACCAGCCTCCCACCCCCTATATCGGCCATTTGACGTCCGAGAGCAAGGGGGCACCCGGCTTATGCGCCGCGCCGCCGGGGAAGCCGCAGAAAGGCGGTGCGTTCCGTCTCTTCGGCCAGCAGCTTGCCGCGCACCCGCATGATGTCCTTCCAGCCGGCATAGCCGACGAGCCGCCCGTCGGTGCGCGAGACCACCGGCAGGTGCGCCCGGTCGGCGGCCATCAGCCGGTCCGCCAGCTCGTCCAGGAACTCGTCCGCATGGGCCACGGGGAAGGATTGCCCCTCCAGCAGCTCGGCGAGCGGCGTCTGGCGGTGGCGGCCCGCCCGCCGCCAGGCCAGGATGGACGGCGGATCGATGACCCCGAGCACCCGCCCGTCGGCGTCGACCACCGGGAAGCTGGGGTGCCGCAGTTCGGGCGACAGCAGGAAGCGCGCCGCGCCATGCAGGGAAAGGGAGGCAGGTACGCTCTCCACGTCCGTGGTCATGATCTCCCCCACGCGGGTGAGGACGAACGGGTCCACCCGGTATTCGCGCGCCACATGGTGGCCACGGCGGGCCAGCTTCTCGGTGAGGATGGAGCGCTTCATCAGCAGCACGGTGACGGCATGAGCGGCCGCGCAGGCCGTGATCAGCGGCAGCAGCAGATGGGTATTGCCCGTGAGCTCCGTGGCGAACAGGGTGGCGGTGAGAGGCGCGCGCATGGTCCCGCCCATGGTGGCGGCCATGGCCAGGAGCGCCCAGAAGCCGGGGCTGGCCTGCGGCATCAGGCCGCTGACCGCCGCCCCCATGGCACCGCCGATGATGAGGAGCGGCGCCAGCACGCCGCCCGACGTGCCGGAGCCCAGGGCCACCGACCATATAAGAGCCTTGACCACCAGCAGGCCGACGATCATCAGGCCCACCGTCCGGCCGTTGAGCATGGCCTCGATATTGTCGTAGCCGACGCCCAGCGCATGCGGCTCGATCAGACCGCCGATGCCGACCACCAGCCCGCCCAGGGCCGGCCACCACATCCAGTGGATGGGCAGCTTGCCGAACCCGTCCTCGCAGACATAGACCAGCAGGGTCAAGAGCCCGGAGAGAAGCCCGGCGGCCACGCCGATGGCCACCCAGCCGCCCACGGCGGTGACCGTGGCAGGCATCTCGCCGGCCATGGGAAAGAGCGGCGACGGCATGTGCAGCAGGGTGCGCGCCAGCTCGGCCACGATGGCCGCCACGGCCACGGGAATGAAACTGCGCGGCGACCACTCGAACAGCAAAAGCTCCACCGCCAGCATGACGGCGGCCAAGGGCGTGCCGAACACCGTGGTCATGCCGGCCGCCGCGCCGGCCACCAGCAGGGTCTTGCGCTCGCTGTCGCTCACCGGCAGGGCCTGGGCGATGAGCGAGCCGATGGCACCGCCCGTCATGATGATGGGTCCCTCGGCGCCGAACGGCCCGCCGCTACCGATGGCGATGGCCGAGGAGAGCGGCTTGAGAACGGCCACCTTGGCATCGAGCCGCGAGCGCCCCAGCAGGATGGCTTCCATCGCCTCGGGGATTCCGTGGCCCCGGATCTTCTCACTGCCGAACCGCGCCATCAGGCCGATGATGATGGCGCCGAGAACGGGGATGAAGACGCTCTCCCAGCCGAGCGGCGAGTCGGCCGGGCTTCTCTGCGCAAAGCTGAATTGGCCGAAATAGGCGAGGTTGGTGACAAGCGAGATGAGCTTGAGCAGCAGCACGCCGGCCAGCACGCCCGCCAGGGCCACCACCACGGCGATGGCGGCCACCAGCAGGACGCGTCTTTGTGTCGTGAAATCGCCACGGCGGTGCGATGCGGAATTTGAACTCTTCATGATACGGGGAACCGGGTGCTTTCTGTTGTCGGGGAGGCGCCCCGCGGATGGGACGGGGGTTGCACGCGCCGATATATCGTATAACGATATAAAAAGGCAAGCGACAGATGACGCGGGCCTGCTAGAGCATTTTTCGCTCAGTCCGAGCCATTTACCCCGTCGTCACTCTCCGACGTGATCGGCGAGTTCGGTTTGGACGCAGACATAAGCACTGGATTCGCCGATCAAGTCGGCGAATGACGAAAGGGGGAGGTCCCAACTGATCGGAAAGTGCTCTAATAAGGACGGGAACCGATCAATGGCCTGCGGGCCGACCGGAGGGACAATGCCACGTTGCGAACTCGGGCAGGCCGATTACACCGCTCTTGCGGAATTCCGTTATCTGATCCGCTGCTTTCTCGAATTCAGCGAGAAGGCGGCCAAGCAGATCGGCCTGACGCCGCGCCACCACCAGGCGCTGCTGGCCATCAAGGGCTATGGCGGGGGTGATCCCATCAGCGTGGGTGACCTGGCCGAGCGGCTGCGCATCCGGCACCACAGCGCCGTCGAACTGGTGAACAGGCTGGTCGAGAAGGGCCTGGTGGAACGCCGGCCGGACGAGGCCGACCATCGCCGCATCCTGCTGCAGCTGAGCGCCAGGGCCAATGAAAGCCTGGCCGAGCTCTCCGCCGCGCATATGGACGAGCTGTCGCGCATCCGCCCCATGCTGCAGCGGGTTCTGGAACACAGCGAAGGCCGGAGGTGAAGCCCCTTATACCAAGAGGCGGAAATGGGGACTGATATCTGGACCGTCATCAACGCAAAGCTCAGAGACGCTCTCGCATCACATCAAACAAAACTGAGTTGACGTATCACTACCGTTCGCCCTGAGCCTGTCGAAGGGCGGCCACAGCCTGAGCGCTGGCCGTGCTTCGACACGCTCAGCACGAACGGCTGTTAAGACTGGACCTCGGTAACTGAGTTGATGACGATGGTTCCATGAGTCATCATCACTGCCGTCTGGTATTTATCGGTTATTTGCCGTTGGCCTCGGCCTGCCGCAGGCGGAATGCGTGCTGCGGATAGGTGCCCAGCATCTTGATGTCGCGGGTGAAGAAGGCCAGCTCCTCCATGGCGCGCTTCACCGCCTCATTGTCCGGGTGGCCCAGGATGTCGGCGTAGAATCGCGTCGCCTCGAAGGCGCCCCCGGTCTGGTAGCTTTCCAGGCGCACCATGTTGACGCCGTTGCTGGCGAAGCCGCCCAGCGCCTTGTAGAGGGCGGCGGGCACGTTCTTCACCTCGAAGATGAAACTGGTGACCGCGGGGCCGGACTCGACCGGCAGGTCCAAGGGCTCACGCCGCAGGATGACGAAGCGCGTGGTGTTGTGGTCCGCGTCCTCGATATCGGCCGCCAGGGAGTCGAGGCCATAAATCCCGCCGGCCAGGGACGAGGCGATGGCCGCCGCCGTGCGGTCGCCGCTCGCCGCCAGCTCGCGCGCCGCGCCCGCCGTGTCGGCCACCACTTCCGCCTTGAGCCCGTGGGCACGGATGAAGCCGCGGCACTGGCCGATGGCGTGCACATGGCTTCTCACCGTCTTGAGATCGTCCAGCGTCACGCCGGGCAGCGCCAGCAGGTGATGGTTCACCCGCTGGAAATGTTCGCCCACGATATAGAGCTTCGATTGCGGCATGATGTGGTGGATGTCCGCCACGCGCCCCGCCAGAGAGTTCTCGATGGGAATCATGGCAAGGTCCGCCGCCCCGGTTTCCACCGCCTGGAAGGCGTCCTCGAAGGTGGCGCAGGGCAACGGGGTCATGTCCGGCAACACATTGGTGCAGGCCAGGTGCGAATAGGCGCCCGGCTCGCCCTGGAAGGCGACGGTGCCGCCCGGCACGGAAACCGGAGAAACTGTCTTGTTGGCGGTAGTTGCGGTCATGGGGCTCTCTGCGGTCCCGGTCGTGAGCGGGTGAGTATTTCCGCTGCCCGACCGCCTGTCAATGAAGTGTCCGCAAGGGCTGCAAATCGCGGCCCTGCGACTTGTGGTCACAGCGCAACGGGCCTGAGCTTTAAGTCTTGCATCGCCATGACTGTCTGAGTAATCTCCGCGCGACTTTGCGCCGCTTATGCCGGGCGCGAACCATCGAACCATATGGTGAAGACGATTCTAAAGGGAACGGGAACCTTGGACAGTTTTGAGCTCAACAAGATGGCCGGCGCCGTCCTCCTCTGCCTGTTGGTGGTCATGGGGGTGAAGACCGTCGGCGAAGAAGTGTTCGCCGTGCATGAGCCCGAGGCCGAGCACATGGGCTACGACGTGTCGGGCCTGGTGACCGAAACCGCCGCTCCCGAAGAGGGCCAGGGCGGCGAGCCCGAGCAGAGCCTGGCGGCTCTCCTGGCCAACGCCAACCCGGACAAGGGCTCCCGCGTGTTCCGCCGCTGCACCTCCTGCCACACCATCGAAGAGGGCGGCGACAACAAGATCGGCCCGAACCTCTGGGATATCGTGGGCAACCACACCGCGCACAAGCCGGACTTCGACTATTCGGAAGCGGTCAAGACCGCGGGCAAGCAGTGGACCTACGAAAATCTGAACCACTGGATCACCAATCCCGCCGACTTCATCCCCGGCAACAAGATGGCCTTCGCCGGCATCAAGAAGGCCGAGGACCGCGCCGACCTGATCGCCTATCTGGCCCAGAATTCGCCGGACGCTCCGCCGATGCCCACACCGGAAGCGGAAACCGCGACGGAATAAGGCCATCGCTGGTGACGCAATTGTGAAAAAAGGCGCATCCCACTGGGGTGCGCTTTTTTGTTAACGGCTGGAATTCCGCGGATTTTCCTCCTATGTTGGTCTGAACACCCCTAACGCATGAGGACATCTTGCCGAGCCGTTTTTTCGCAATATTCCTTGTCGTCCCCCTTCTCCTGACAGGCCCCGCCCTCGCGGCGGAAGACGCCTCGGTCGTCAAGAGCCACGGCATCTCCCGCTTCGGCGACCTCAAATACCCGGCCGACTTCACGCATTTCGACTATGTGAACCCGGATGCCCCGAAAGGCGGCGAGATCAGGCTGAGCGCGCCCGGCACCTTCGACAGCCTGAACCCGTTCATCGTCAAGGGCACGCCGGCCGCCGCCTCGGGCCTCATATACGACACGCTCATGGCCCGCTCGCTGGACGAGCCCACCTCCATGTACGGCCTGGTGGCCGAAAGTGTTGAATACCCGCAAGACAAGAGCTGGGTGATCTTCGATCTGCGGCCCGAGGCGCGGTTCCAGGACGGGAAGCCCATCACCGCCGACGACGTGGTGTTCTCCTTCCACACCCTGGTGGAAAAGGGCGCGCCGCTCTATCGCTTCTATTACGCCAACATCACCAAGGCCGAGGCGCTGGGCCCGCACAAGGTGAAATTCACCTTCAACCAGAAGGACAATGCGGAGCTGCCGGCCATCATCAGCGAATTGCCCATCCTGCCGAAGCATTATTGGGAAGGCCGGGACTTCGCGTCGACCACCCTGGAGGCGCCGGTGGGCAGCGGCCCCTACAAGGTGGGCCGGGTGGTCCCTGGCCGCAGCATCAGCTACACGCTGGTGGAGGACTATTGGGGCAAGGACTTGGCCGTAAACGCGGGCCGCAACAATTTCGGCACCGTGACCTACGAATATTACCGCGACGGCGGCGTGGCCTTCGAGGCGTTCAAGGCCGGGCGGTTCGACCTGCGGGTCGAGAACATCTCGCGCAACTGGGCGACCGGCTACGACTTCGATGCCGCCCGCAAGGGCTATGTGGTCAAGGAGATGCTCCGGGACGAGACCCCGGAGCCGGCGCAGGCCTATGTCTTCAACACACGGCGCAGCAAGTTCCAGGACCCGCGGGTGCGCCAGGCCATCGGCCTGGCCTTCGATTTCGACTGGCTGAACGAGAACCTCTTCTACAATTTCTACCAGCGGACGGCGAGCTACTGGCCGGGTTCGGAACTGGCGGCCACCGGCCTGCCGTCGCAGGCCGAGCTGAAGCTGCTTGAGCCGTTCCGGGGCCAGGTGCCGGACGAGGTGTTCACAAAGGAGTTCACGCAGCCGAGCACCAAGCCGCCGGGAAGCCTGCGCCGGAATTTCCGGGAGGCGATGCACCTCCTGAACGAGGCCGGCTGGGAGGTGCAGAACGGCGTTCTGACCAACGTCGAGACCGGGCAGAAGATGACCATCGAGTTCGTGGACAGCCAGGGAGATCTGGAACGGGTCATCAACCCCTATATCCGTAATCTGGAGCGTCTCGGCATCAAGATGACCTTCCGGGTGGTGGACGCCTCCCAGATGCAGGACATTCTGGACAATTACGACTTCGACATGACGGCCAACACCTTCTCGCAGTCGATTTCGCCGGGCAACGAGCAGCGGGAATTCTGGGGCTCCATGAGCGCCGACCAGCCGGGCGGGCGCAACGTGGTGGGCATCAAGAATCCAGCCGTCGATGCGCTCATCGACAAGATCATCTATGCCCCCTCGCGCGATGCCGTGGTGGCGGCGACCCGGGCGCTGGACCGCGTTCTGCTGTGGAACTATTACACCGTCCTCAACTATCACAGCCGCGGCACGCCGGTGGCCGTATGGAACAAGTTCTCCCGGCCGCAGACGCAGCCCAAGTTCGGCGTCGACCTCTATACCTGGTGGGTGGACCCCGAAAAGGTGTCCAAGCTGAAGGCAGCGGGGTACAAGACGAATTGATGGCCGGTCGCGCGCGCATATCCCTCATGGCAATGGCGTTCGCGGTGGCGACGGTCCTGGCAACCCTGCCGGCGGCCGCCGAGGAGGTGCATGGCCTGTCGGCCTTCGGCGACCTCAAATACCCGGCCGACTTCACGCATTTCGACTATGTGAACCCGGACGCACCCAAGGGCGGGACCATCATTGCCCTGGATTCCACGGGACGCGGTGCGTTTGACAGCCTCAATCCGTTCATCGTCAAGGGCACGCCGGCCGCCGGGCTGGAGCGCGGCGTGGACGGCCCTCCCGGCGAGGTCGATATCTATTTCGAAAGCCTGATGGCGCGCGCCATGGATACGCAGGGCGAGCTCTACGGGCTGGTGGCCAGGAGCGCCGAGCTCGGGCCCGGCCGGCAGTGGGTGGTCTTCCATATGCGGCCCGAAGCCCACTTTCAGGACGGCACCCCCATCCGTGCCGAGGATGTGGTGTTCAGCTTCGAGACCCTGCTGAAGGACGGACATCCGCGCTACCGTCTGAGCCTTAAGGATGTGGAGAAGGCCGAAGCGCTGGACCCGCTCACCGTCAAGTTCACCTTCCGCGAGGGAGCGCTCACCCGCGACCTGCCGCTCTATGTGGCGACACTGCCCATCCTCTCCAAGGCCTATTACCAGACCCATGATTTCGGCAATTCCACGCTGCAGCCGCCGCTGGCCTCGGGTCCCTACCGCATTGTGGATGTGAAGCAGGGGCGCAGCATCACATATCAGCGTGATCCGGATTATTGGGGCAAGGACCTGCCCGTGAACGTGGGCCGCTTCAATTTCGACCGGGTGATCTTCCAGTATTATCGGGACCGCGGCGTGGCGCTGGAAGCGTTCAAGGCCGGCGATTACAGTTATCGGGAGGAGTTCACCTCCAAGAGCTGGGCGACGGAATATACCGGTCCCGCCATCGCCAATGGTTGGATCAAGCGCCATGTCTTCGATGACAACCGACCCTCGGGCATGCAGGCCCAGTTCTACAATACACGCCGGGAGAAGCTTTCCGACCCGCGTGTGCGGGAAGCGCTCACCCTCGCCTTCGATTTCGAATGGACCAACAGGACCATATTCTACGGCCTCTATACGCGGCTTGACAGTATCTGGGAGAACACGGACCTGGAGGCCAAGGGCAAGCCCGACGCCGCCCAGCTGAAGCTGCTGGAGCCGTACCGCGACCAGCTGCCGCCCGAGGTGTTCGGCGAAGCATATGCCCCGCCAGCAACCGACGGCTCCGGCAATAACCGCAAGAATCTGCGGCGCGCGGCCCAGCTTCTGCGCGAGGCAGGATGGCAGGTGGTGAACGGCAGCCTGCAGAAGGACGGAAAGCCTTTCACCCTGGAACTCCTGGAATGGGAGCCCAGCGGCGAGCGCTACCTCCAGCCCTGGATTCGCAATCTGCAGACCCTCGGCATCCGGGCCAACCTACGGCTCGTGGATTCGGCTCAGTACCAGGCCCGTATCGACGATTATGATTTTGACGTGACCGGCATCCGCTACATCCCGAGCATGCCGCCCGGTCCCGAGACCCGGGAATCCTGGGGGTCCGTGGCCGCGAAGGCGCCGGGCACCTATAACCTGTCCGGCGTGAACAGCCCCGTGGCGGATGATCTCATAGAGCGCATCGTCGGGGCGGACAGCATGGATGAGCTCTCCGCCGCCGCCAAGGCGCTGGACCGGGTCATCATGTATGGCCACTATTTCATGCCCGCGTGGCGCAGCGGAAAACACTTTACCGCCTGGTGGGACCGCTTCGGCCGTCCGGACATCACGCCGAAATACGAGCCCAGTGTCATCGACACATGGTGGTACGACGAAGACAAGGCGGCAAAGCTCCAGGCCGCCATGAGCGGTGCCAGGTAGAGCATGACGGTTTCAGGGTTGTCCGTTCTTCCAGTAAGCGATCCGGGAATGGCTTTCTTCTCCCCGGTAGCGGGGCAGTCGGACATGGCCCGGCGCTCGCCCTTGCGCCATCTCTCTCACCCGCAGGGCGATCGCATATGGGTGAGGAGACGGTATTCCCCCATCGTCATTCGCCGACTTGATCGGCGAATCCAGTACTGGACTCGCCGATCAAGTCGGCGAATGACGAATGGAGAGAGACGTATTCTCTTCTCCAAAATGACCCTCACCCATATATCATGGCCCTGCTCTCCTCTCCCGACCGTCACCGCCGCCTTGTGCGGGGGTCTGGTGCGCGCCAAGGGCGCGCGTGCGGACATTGGCCGCACCGAATGCCCGCTCGGAGGCGGGCATGACGGCTGGTTAGAAGGAAACGTTTTCCTCCTCGTCATTCGCCGACTTGATCGGCGAATCCAAAGCCTCTGGACTCGCCGGTCAAGCCGGCGGGTGACGGCAGGCGAGGAGGCGCGGCCTTGAGCAACATGTGGGCCTATATTCTGCGGCGGCTTCTGCTGATGGTGCCGACGTTGCTGGGCATCCTGACCATCAGTTTCATCATCGTGCAGTTCGTGCCCGGCGGGCCGGTGGAGCGCATGATCGCGCAGCTCACCGGGCTGGACGCCGGGGCCACGGCGCGCATCGGCGGGGCCGGGGGCGCGGAGATGGGAGCGGGTGCCGCGCAGAGCCAGTCGGCGGCCGGCGGCGCCAACAGCCGCTATCGCGGGGCGCGCGGGCTGGACCCCGAGTTCATCGCCGAATTGGAGAAGATGTACGGCTTCGACAAGCCGCCTCTGGAGCGCTACGTCAAGATGCTCAAGGACTACGCCACCTTCGATTTCGGCGAGAGCTACTTCAAGGACGAGAGGGTCATCGACCTCATCATCGACAAGCTGCCGGTCTCCGTCTCGCTGGGGCTGTGGACCACGCTCATCACCTATCTCACCTGCATACCGCTGGGCATCGCCAAGGCGGTGCGGGACGGCTCGCGCTTCGATGTGTGGACGAGCACGGTCATCGTCATCGGCTATGCCATCCCGTCCTTCCTCTTTGCCGTGCTGCTGGTGGTGCTCTTCGCGGGGGGCAGTTTCTGGGACATCTTCCCGCTGCGAGGATTGACCTCCGACAATTGGGACAGCCTGTCGCTGGGCGGCAAGATCCTCGATTATCTCTGGCACATCACCCTGCCCGTCATCTCCATGGTGATCGGCGGTTTCGCCAGCCTGACCATGCTCACCAAGAACTCGTTCCTGGACGAGATCGGCAAGCAATATGTCATCACCGCCCGCGCCAAGGGGCTGACCGAGCGGCGGGTGCTCTACGGCCATGTCTTCCGCAATGCCATGCTCATCGTCATCGCCGGCTTTCCGAGCGCCCTCACCTCCGTGCTCTTCACCTCGTCGCTGCTGATCGAGGTCATCTTCTCGCTGGACGGGCTGGGGTTGCTCGGTTTCGAGGCGGCGATCAACCGGGATTATCCGGTGATGCTGGGCTCGCTCTACATCTTTGCGCTCTTAGGATTGGTGCTGAACCTGTTGAGCGACCTCACCTATGTGTGGGTGGATCCGCGCATCGACTTCGAGAAGCGGGAGGTGTGATGTCGACCGCGACCCGCGACATGGACCAGCCGCTGCGCCCCCGCAAATTTCTCGGCATGCGCGTGACGCCGCTGACGGTGCGGCGCTGGCGCAATTTCAAGGCCAACCGGCGGGGTTACTGGAGCTTGTGGATCTTCGGCATCCTCTTCACCGTCTCGCTGTTCGCCGAGCTGGTGGCCAACGACGCGCCGCTGCTCATCAAATATGACGGCAAGTATCTCTTCCCCATCTTTCATACCTATACGGAGACCTATTTCGGCGGGGATTTCGAGACCGAGGCGGACTACCGCGACCCCTTCGTGCAGGAGCTGATCACCGAAAAGGGCGGCTGGATGGTCTGGCCGCTTATCCCCTACGATTACAAGAGCATCAACTACGACAGCGAATATCCGGCCCCGGGCCCGCCCACCGCCGAGAACTGGCTGGGGACGGACGATCAGGGCCGCGACGTGCTGGCAAGGCTCATATACGGTTTCCGCATATCCGTCCTCTTCGGATTGGTGCTCACCGTCTTCAGCTCCATCATCGGCGTGGCGGCGGGGGCCGTGCAGGGCTATTTCGGCGGCTGGACGGACCTCATCTTCCAACGCTTCATCGAAATCCTCTCCAGCCTGCCGCAGCTTTATATCCTCATCATCATGGCCTCGATGATCGAGCCCAATTTCTGGTGGCTGCTCGGATTCCTGCTCATCTTCTCCTGGATGAACCTGGTGGGGGTGGTGCGGGCGGAATTCCTGCGCGCCCGGAATTTCGAATATGTGCGGGCGGCGCGGGCGCTGGGCGTCTCCAATGTCGTCACCATGTTCCGGCATGTGCTGCCCAACGCCATGGTGGCCACGCTCACCTTCCTGCCGTTCATCCTCAACGGCTCCATCACCACGCTCACCGCGCTGGATTTCCTCGGCTTCGGCCTGCCCCCCGGCTCGCCCTCGCTGGGCGAGCTGCTGGCTCAGGGCAAGAACAATCTGCAGGCGCCGTGGCTGGGCATCACCGGCTTTCTGGTGCTGGCCATCATGCTCTCGCTCCTCATCTTCATCGGCGAAGCCATCCGCGACGCCTTCGACCCGAGGAAGACCCTCTGATGGCGCTCCTTACCGTCAAGGACCTGTCCGTTTCCTTCCGTTCCGAAGGCAAGGTCATCGAGGCGGCGAAGCATGTTTCCTTCGAGATCGAGCGGGGCGAGACGCTGGCGCTGGTGGGCGAATCCGGCTCGGGCAAGACGGTTTCCGCCATGTCCATCCTGCAGCTCCTGCCCTATCCCGTGGCCTTCCACCCCTCGGGTTCCATCCTCTTCGACGGGCAGGAGATCGTGGGCGCCGACCACAGGCTGATGCGCACCATCCGGGGCGCCAAGGCGTCGCTCATCCCGCAGGAGCCTCTGACCGCCCTCAACCCGCTGCACACCGTGGACCGGCAGATCATCGAGACCATCCAGCTCCACCGGCCGCAGACCAGCAAGACGCAGGCGCGGGCGCGCACCGCGGAACTGCTGGAGCTGGTGGGCATCAAGGATGTGGAGCGGCGCATGCGCTCCTATCCGCACCAGATGTCGGGCGGCCAGCGCCAGCGGGTGATGATCGCCATGGCGCTGGCCAACGACCCGCAACTGCTCATCGCCGACGAGCCCACCACGGCGCTGGACGTCACCATCCAGGCCCAGGTGCTCGAATTGCTGGCCCGCCTCAAGACAGAGATGGGCATGGCCATGCTGATGATCACCCATGATCTCGGCATCGTGCGCAAGGTGGCGGACCGGGTCTGCGTCATGACCGAGGGCGAGATCGTCGAGCGCGGCCCCACCGAGCGGATCTTCACCGCCCCCCGGCATGCCTATACGAGGAAGCTGCTGGCCGCCGAGCCCAAGGGCGATCCCCTGACGGCCAACCCCGGCGCGCCGGAGATCATGGCGACCGAGAACCTGAAGGTCTGGTTCCCCATCAAGCGCGGCTTTCTGGCCAAGGTGGTGGGCCATGTGAAGGCGGTGGACGGGCTCACCTTCTCCATTCCCAAGGGCCAGACGCTGGGCGTGGTGGGCGAATCCGGCTCGGGCAAGACGACGCTGGGCCTCGCCATCCTGAGACTGATCGCCAGCCAGGGTGCCATCCGCTTCTCGGGCCAGCGCATCGACGGCATGAAGACCCGGGACCTGAGGTCCATGCGGGCCAGCATGCAGGTGGTGTTCCAGGACCCCTTTGCCTCCCTCAGCCCGCGCATGTCGGTCGCCCAGATCGTGGGCGAAGGGCTCTCCATCCATTTTCCGAAGATGACCTACGAGGAGCGCCGCACGGCGGCGGCGGAGGCGCTCGCCGAAGTGGGCCTTTCAGGGGATGTGCTCGACCGTTACCCCCATGAATTCTCGGGCGGGCAGCGCCAGCGCATCGCCATTGCCCGCGCCATCGTGCTGAAGCCGAGCTTCATCGTGCTGGACGAGCCGACTTCGGCACTCGACATGTCGGTGCAGGCGCAGATCGTGGATCTGCTGCGCGACCTGCAGGCCCGGCACGACCTCACCTACATGTTCATCAGCCACGACCTCAAGGTGGTGCGGGCCCTCTCCCACGAGGTGCTGGTGATGAAGGACGGCCAGATCGTCGAGCATGGCCCGGCGGCGCAGATATTCGAGACCCCAAAGACCGCCTACACCAAGGCCCTCATGGCCGCCGCCTTTAATATCGAGGCGGTGCATGCGGAAGCGGTGAGTGAATGATTTTCTAACCACCACCAAATCGTCATTCCCGCGAACGCGGGAATCTCGATCTTGTTCGCTTGCGTTCTCCCAAGCGCGAGCTTCCCGCTTTCGCGGGAATGACCTCAAAGAATTCAAATATCCCAATCCACCAGGTGGTGCATCAGATCGCCGGCAACGCGCTCGGAGATGACGCGGCCCTTGACCGACATGCCGGCCTTGGCGGTGGAGTCGGGGTCGCCGGTCACCAGCGGGTGCCAGTCGTAGAGGTCCCGGCCCTCGGCGATCAGGCGGTAGGCGCAGGTTTTCGGCATCCAGGAGAGCTGGTGGACATTCTCGGTGTCCAGGATCACGCAGTCGGGCACCAGGCGCTTGCGCTCGGCATAGCGCCGGCAGCGGCAGGTCTTCTGGTCCATGAGGCGGCAGGTCACGTTGGTGGTGTGAATCTCGCCGGTATCCTCGTCTTCCAGCTTGAGAAGACAGCACTTTCCGCAGCCGTCGCACAGCGATTCCCATTCGTCGCGCGTCATCTCGTCGAGACGCTTGGTCTTCCAGAACGGGGTATTGGGGGGCTGCGAAGTCACGGTTTTCCTAGCTTTTGCAAGCCCGACAGGTTATTCCACAGCATGAGGTCACACGCAAGAACAAGAGTAACCCCCATGTTGTTCCGCCGCATCGCCCTGCTCGTTTTCGCGACCGCCCTGGCCGGTCTCGCCGCCCTCGCTCCGGCCCAGGCCCAGATAAGCAAGGAACTGGACTTCCTCAAGGCCGTGAAGGACGGCAAGCATCACGATGTCAGCGTGATGCTGCTGAACGGCATCAACTACAACACGCGCGACATCAACGGCACGCCGGCGCTGGCCTTCGCCATCCAGAAGGGGGACGGCGAGATGGTCTCCCTGCTGCTGGACGCCGGGGCCGATCCCAATATCCTCGACCGCGAGAGCGGCGAAGTGGCGCTCACCATGGCGGCCGGTCGCAACAATAACGACATCGTGGAACGGCTTTTGAAGCACGGCGCCAACCCCAACCTCGCCAACAAGCAGTATGAGACGGCACTCATCAAGGCGGTGAGCAACAGCAACCGGAACATGGTGCGCATGCTCGTCGACGCCGGGGCCGACCCCGAATGGCAGGATTTCACGGGCCACAGCGCCATCTGGTACGCCGAGGCCAAGCGCCGCCAGGACATCGTCAACATATTGAGGGGCGGCGCCAAGGGCGACTGACCCTGGGGGACTGGCCCATGGCCCTCAATGACATCCAGCCGCCCGCCCCGCATCGCCCCTCCGCCGGGGGAGGACTGCCGGGGGTCACGGCGGACTGGCAGACGGTGCGGCTCGACACGCTGCTCTCGGTACGCTGGATCGCCATTGTGGGCCAGCTCGCGGCGCTGCTCCTGGTGGACCAGGGCTTCAAGCTGGACATTCCGCTGGCGCCGACGCTCGCCATCGTCGCGGCTTCCGCCATCTTCAACGTCACGCTGCTGGCGCTCTATTCGCGGCCGCGCCGCCTGGCGGACCGGGAAGCGGCCATGCATCTCGCCTTCGACGTGCTGCAGCTCTCGGGCCTTCTCTATTTCACCGGCGGTCTGGAGAACCCCTTTTCCCTGCTCATCATCGTGCCGGTGACCATCTCCGCCACCAATCTGGCGGGGCGCAGCACGGTGATGCTGGTGCTCCTGGCCATGGCGGCCATCACCGTCCTGTGGCATGTGCACCAGCCGCTGCCCGGCTTCGTGCGGCTGGACATGATCGCGCCGCTGCACCTGGCGGGCGTCTGGGCGGCGCTGATGCTGGGCATCCCCTTCACGGCGGTCTATGCCTGGCGGGTGGCGCACGAGGCGCGCAAGAGGGCCGAGGCCCTGGCCGCCACGCAACTGGCGCTGGCGCGCGAGCAGAAGCTCTCGGCCCTGGGCGGGCTGGCCGCCGCCGCGGCGCACGAGCTGGGCACGCCGCTCGGCACCATCTCCGTGGTGGCCAAGGAACTGGCGCGCAACTTCCAGGGCAACGGGGAAGTGGCGGAAGACCTGCAGATCCTGCAGGAACAGGCGGTGCGCTGCCGGGAGATTCTGGAGAGCCTGAGCCAGCAGCCGGAAGCCACCCATGACGGCATGTTCGCCTCGGCCCCCTTCTCGGCGCTGGTGGACGAGGCGCTGGCGCCCTTCGAGCATATGGACCCTGCGGTCACCATCGTGCGCATCAGCCCCACGGGCGACAGTCCCGAGCCGCGCCTGCCGCGCCAGCCGGAAATCCTGCACTCGCTGGGCAATTTCATCGAGAATGCGGTGGATTTCGCCCGCACGCGGGTGGAGCTGCGGCTCGACTGGGACAGGGACAGCATCCTCCTCACCATCACCGATGACGGGCCGGGCTTTCCCCCGGACGTGCTGGCGCAGCTCGGCGAGCCCTATGTGACCCGCCGCATGCCCGCCGGGCCGTCGCCCGAGCGGCATCACGACGGCCTGGGACTCGGCGTGTTCATTGCCAAGACGCTCCTGGAGCGCACGGGCGCGACGCTCGCTTTCTCCAACCGGCCGGGCGGGGGCGCGCGCATTGTCATTTCCTGGTCTCGGGCTAAACTTGACGAAGAACAATAGGACAGGACGCATGACGGCAGACAGCAAGACATTGCTCATCGTTGACGACAACAAGGTGTTCCGCGACCGCCTGGGGCGCGCCATGGAAAGCCGGGGTTATACGGTGAGCACGGCCGGCAGCGTAGCGGAGACCGAGCAGATGCTGGAAACACTGTCTCCCCAGTATGCGGTGGTGGACCTCCGGCTGGACGACGGCAACGGGCTGGACCTCGTGGCCCGCATCCGCAAGACCCGGCCCGAGGCGCGCATCGTGGTGCTGACCGGCTACGGCAACATCGCCACGGCGGTGACCGCCATCAAGGCCGGCGCCATCGATTACCTGCCCAAGCCGGCGGATGCCGACGATGTGGAAGCCGCCCTGCTGGCCCAGGGCAAGAAGGCGGTGCCGCCCGAGGAGCCCATGTCCGCCAACCGCGTGCGCTGGGAGCATATCCAGCGGGTCTACGAACTGTGCGACCGGAATGTCTCGGAAACCGCCCGCCGCCTGAAGATGCACCGCCGCACCCTGCAGCGGATTCTCGCCAAGCACTCGCCGCAATAGCCGCACACCATTCGGGCTGAACCTATCGAAGTCTCCCTCCGCTTGGCCGTCCTTCGCTGGGCTCAGCCGCCCATTTCGGCGAGGGAGGAGCGCAGGCTCATATCGTCCAGCGCGCGGAAGGGCAGGTTGACGAAGACGCCGATGCGCCGGTCGATCTGTCGGAAGACGTCCAGGAAGACGGCGCGCTTCTCCACCTCCGGGCCCTGGAAGGCCACGGGGTCCGGGAAGGGCCAATGGGCGATGATGGGCCGCCCCGGCCATGCCGGGCCGGGTTCCGCCGCCGCCTCGTCGCAGACCGTGAAGATGAAATCCATCCGGGGGGCATCCTCCCGCGTGAACTCGTCCCAGCTCTTCGGGCGCAGGTCCTGGGTCGGATAGTCGAAGCTCGCCAGGAGATCGAGCGTGAACGGGTCCACGCCGCCCGCCGGGTGGCGGCCCGCCGAATGGGCGACGAACTTGCCCTGCCCTTCCTTCTTGAGAATGCTCTCGGCCATGATGCTGCGGGCCGCGTTGCCGGTACCGATGAAGAGCACATGGTAGGGCTTCTGGTCCGCCGGCAGGCCCGTGCCCTCCACGTCCAGGCCGGCGCAGATTTCGGGTCTTCCGCCGCAGCAGTCCTGCGTCAGGAAGGCGAGGAAGGCGCGCGTGCCGCCATAGTCCGCCGCGTAGAAGATCTGCCGCTGCACCCGCCAGGATTTGAGAAGCCCCGCCCGCTCGAGCTGCGAGAGATGGTGCGACAGGGTGGAGGGCGGAATGTTCAACTGTTCGGCCAGCGAGCCGGCGGTCAGCCCCTCCGGGCCACGGCGGATCAGGCGGCGGAAAATCTCCAGCCGCGTGTCATGGGCAAGGGCGCCGAGCGCGTGGATGGCCTTCTCTGATTCCATATTTCGAAAATTATCGAATTGTAACGGCCGGTCAAGCGCCAACGGCTCTCCGGCATGGCAGGTCGGCCGGGCATCGCCTTTGCCGCCGGAGCGCCTTTCCGCCGACCGACGGGAAACCGGGCCATCGCCGTTTGACAGACCGTAACCAATCCGGGGGTGATCCGGACAAGGAGAGACATGATGAAGACCATCAAGACGATTTGGAACCGGAGCGGCAAGGCCGCTCGCACAGTGGCCCTGGCCGGGACGGCGGCCCTCGTTTTCGGCAGCGCCGTGACGGCGGGCGTGGCGATGGCGGCCAGAGAGGCGCCGTCCGCTCCGGGCGATCACGCCCCCTTCCAGCGCATGGGCGCGTGGCACGGCATGTTCGGCGGCCCCGGCATGATGCCCGGTATGATGAGTGAGCGCATGGAGGATCGCCTGTTCGAGCGCCTGGATACGGACAAGAACGGCGAGATATCCCGCGCCGAGATCGACGCCGCCCGCGAGGCCCGCAAGCAGCGCCTGGCCGAGATGGATACCGACAAGGACGGCCATGTATCGCGCGAGGAACGCCGCGCCTATTTCGCCAAGGAAATCGAGGCCCGGCGCACCGAAGCCTTCGCCAAGGCCGATGCAAACGGCGACGGCGGACTGAACCTCGACGAGTACAAGGCGCGCGCCGCCGACCGCGCCGCCCAACAATTTGCCCGTCTCGACCGCAACGGCGACGGAAAACTGGTCCCTGACGAGTTAAAGTTCCAAAGACCCATGCACGATCGGCCGGCGCGCTGATCTGCCGCACGAAGAGGTAACTGGTCGTGGCCTGCCGATGGACGCTATAGTCTCCCTGTGGTGAGCGATGACCAAAACTCAAGGTCCGGCGAAAAGAGTGGCGATCCGGACCTGCCGCTGGTCCGCCGCATCGCGGAGGGCGATGCGGCGGCATTCAGCATGCTGGTCGACCGTCACCTCGATCGGGTGGTAAGGTTGGCCGAGCGGCTGATGGCCAGCCGGGCCGATGCGGAAGATGTCGCGCAGGAAGTGTTCGTCAGGGTCTGGCGGCACGCGCACAACTGGAAGGCGGGCCATGCCCGCTATTCCACCTGGCTGCACCGCGTGGCGGTGAACCTGTGCCAGGACCGGTTGCGCAAGCGCCGGGAAGTGGATTTGGACGCTGTTGCGGAAATGCCCACGGAAGAACCGGGCGCCGAGCAGATCATGAACCGCAAGACGGTGGCCCGCCGGGTGGCGGAGGCGCTGTCGGAGCTGCCGGAAAGGCAGCGGATCGCCATAACGCTGTGCCACTTCGAGGGCATGGGCAACAAGGAGGCGGCTGAGGTGATGGAAGTATCGGTCGAAGCCCTGGAATCGCTTCTGGCGCGCGGCAGACGCACATTGAAGGCCATGTTGGCGGACGAGAAATCCCATCTCATGGGAGAGGAAAGATGAGCAGTAAGGACGTGATGACCATTGACCGCTTCGCGGATATCCTCTCGGCCTATGGCGGCCATACGGCGCGCTGGCCGGCGGACGAGCGCCCGGCCGCCGAGCATCTGCTGCGCCGGTCCGCCGCGGCGCGGGAGCTGCTGGCCGGAGAAGGCGTCCTCGACCAGATGCTGGACCTGGTGCCCCGCCCGGCGCCGGCGTCCGAGACGCTGCACGCCCGGATCGTCGACATCGCCATGGGCCGCGGCGCCGCCACCCTGGCCCGTCCCGCCGCATCCTCCGGCGGGACGCTGTGGGCCCGCCTCAGGGATATGTGGACCCGGTCCGGCGCGCTGCGGCCTGCCGGTGCGGCGCTTGCGGCATCGCTGATGCTCGGCGTCATCTTCGGCGGCATGGTGGGACCGGCCAGCGCCGAGCCCGATCCTGTGGACATCGTGGAGCTGGCTCTCCTGGATCTCACCTTCACGGGATACTGATATATGTCGAAATTCACCGGCCGTTGGGTGCCGATCATGCTTGTCGCGTCCCTGGCGGTGAACGTCTTCGTGCTGGGGGCCTTTGCCGCCCACTGGTTCGCCATCAGCTTCCGGCCGGGCGATGAATCGCGCGACGCCGTGCTGGAGCGGCTGCGCCGCGCGCAGGCGCACCCGGGCATCGTGGTCGGCCTGCCCAGCCCCACCTCCATTCTCGAAGTCCTGCACGAGGACGAGCGCACCCATCTGATGACCAAATGGCGCCAGGCCAACCCGGCCCTCCGGGAGGGTTTCAAGCGGCTCTATGATGCCCGTGACGAGGTGGCCGACGTGCTGAGCGAGCCGGACTACAGGCGCGAGGATCTGGAGCGCGCCTTTGCCGACCTGCGCGCCCGGCAGATGGAGCTGGCGTCCACCAGCCAGAGCCTCATCGTCGACCTGGCCGACAATCTGGACGCGGACGGGCGGGACCGCGTGGCCCGTATCATGCGCCCGCCGCCGGAACGCCGGGGCGAGAAGCTGCTGCCCGATCTCAAGGAGAAGGAGCGGGAAGAAGGGAAATAGGGGGCGCGGCGCCCCGCTGCAAAAAAAGCCGATTTCCCTTCCCGTCCCGATGCTCTAACGTCCCCGGCATGACCGACGAACCGTTCTATCCGGGCCGGCTCACCATCGATCTCGACGCCATCGCCGAGAACTGGCGGCGGCTCAAGGCCATGGGCCAGGCCGAGTGCGGCGCCGTGGTGAAGGCCGACGCCTATGGCCTGGGCATGGATCGCGTGGCTTCGGCCTTGGCCGCCGCGGGCTGCCGGCATTTCTTCGTCGCCTTCGCCGAGGAGGCGCTGGCCCTGCGCGGCACGCTGGGCCCCGGCCCCCGCATATTCGTCCTCTCGGCCGACCGGCGGGACAACCCGGCCCTTTACGCCACACACGATCTCATCCCGGTCATCTCCAGCGACGATCATTTCGAGGCATGGTCCGCCAGCGGACGGCTGGAAGGCCTGCCCTTTTTAGCGCAGGCCGATACCGGGATGCACCGGCTGGGCGTGGGGCCGGCCCAGGCGCCCGACTTGCTGGCCCAGCCGAGCTGCCTTGGCCTGATGAGCCATATGGCCTGCGCCGACGAGCCGGACCACCCGCTCAACCGCCGCCAGCTCGACTGCTTCAGGAGCATCGTCTCCCGGGCGCCGCGCCTGCCCCGGCACCCCGTCTTCTCGCTGGCCAGTTCATGCGGCATCGCCCTCGGTGCCGACTGGCATTTCAGCCTGACGCGCCCCGGCATCGCCCTTTACGGCGGCAACCCCACGCCGGGCCGGGCCAACCCGATGCGGCCGGTGGTCACGCTGGACGCGGCCATCTCGCAGATCCTGGAGGTGCCGGCGGGCGAGACGGTGGGCTATGGCGCCACCTTCACGGCCGGACGCCCTTCCCGCATCGCCACCATTCCCGTGGGCTATGCCGACGGCATGTCGCGGCACCTCTCCAACCGGGGCAGCGCCATCGTCGCCGGGCAGGCGGTGCCCTATGCGGGGCGCGTCTCCATGGACATGCTGGCGCTGGACGTGACCGACGTGCCGCAGGCCAGGCTCGATGCCGACGCCACGGTGCGGCTGATCGGGCCGGACATGCCCATAGACGATGTGGCGGCCGCAGCCGGCACCATTTCCTATGAGGTGCTCACCGCCCTCGGCCGGCGCTTCCGGCGACGCTACAGGACCGCCGGCGATACCTGAACGCCACAGGTGCGACAGATTGGAAACCGGCGCCGACAGGCTTGATTTTCGCTGGCATGCCACTATGAATTCGGTTAGAAGTTGCGCCGACGGGAGAGGCAGGTCCTTTCCGGGCGCTCCCCCTCAAAGGGGCCGTGAAGACAGTAGAAGAGGAGATCGGACATGGCGTATGTGGTGACTGAAGCGTGCATTCGCTGCAAATACACGGACTGCGTGGAGGTGTGCCCGGTCGACTGCTTCTATGAAGGCGAGAACATGCTGGTCATCAATCCGGACGAATGCATCGACTGCGGTGTGTGCGAGCCGGAATGCCCGGCGGAAGCCATTCTCCCCGACACCGAGGACGGCGCCGAGAAGTGGGCGGAGCTGAACGCCAAATATTCGGCCGAGTGGGCCAACATCACCGAGCGCAAGGACCCGCTGCCCGATGCCGACGAGCACAAGGGCGAAGACGGCAAGTTCGACAAGTACTTCTCCGCCGAGAGCGGCTCGGGCTCCTGAGGCCCCGCCGCCCGGCCGCCGCAGGGGGGCCGGGCCCTGTTCGTCCGACCCTCGCCTAACCGCAAAAAACCAGCGATTTCGCGAGTGTGACGCAACGTCGCACTAGCTTTTTGACGCTGCCGCTGTTATATTGTTTCAACTTTGTTGCAGGTAGTTGGTAGGCCACAGGCTCCGCCGGAGGGCGGTCCTGTTTTTTTGAGCGCGTGCGTGCTGATGCGCTCTGTCCTGCCAAATCTTCAATCTGTAGCACGGGGCGCGCGAGCACTCCATGCGGCCAGGCCCACGGCGGCCTGTCTGCACGCACGATATCTTGTAGGTACAACGAGTGAGCAAGGCATGTCAAAAGATACAGCAATGAACGGGGTAGAATTCGCGGTAGGCGATCACATCGTCTATCCGGCTCATGGCGTCGGTCTGATCTCCAAGATCGAGAGCCAGGTCATCGCAGGCGCCGAGCTGAAGCTCTATGTCGTGGAATTCTCCAAGGAGCGCATGACGCTCCGGGTTCCGGTGAAGAAGGCCAATCAGCTTGGAATGCGCAAGCTGTCCTCCCAGAAGGTCATGGAATCCGCCTTCACCATCCTCAAGGGCAAGGCCAAGGTCAAGCGCACCATGTGGAGCCGCCGCGCCCAGGAATATGAGGCCAAGATCAATTCCGGCGATCCCGTATCCATTGCCGAGGTGGTGCGCGACCTGCACCGCAAGGACGACCAGCCGGAGCAGTCCTACAGCGAGCGCCAGATCTACGAGGCCGCCATCGGCCGCCTTGCCCGCGAGGTCGCGGTGGTCGAGGCCATCGACGAACAGGCTGCCATTCTGCGCCTGGAAGACATTCTCTGCGCCGCCTGACCGGCTGCCGATCGGGTTTGGACCGGCGTCCCTCGGGACGCCGGTTTTTTATTGCAAACGTGTCTCCCCGATGTTCATTTACCGCCAGGACCGTCAGGTGACAGCCAGGAGGCTCCGGAGGTGGCAGACAAGACCTTTACCGCTCTGATGATGGCGGCGAACCGGCCGGGCATCGCCAATCCCGTGGCGGCCCTGCAGGGCAAGACCCACAAGGCGCAGGTGACCATCGCCGGCAAGAACATGATGAGCCGCATCATGGATACGCTCATGGCCTCGCGGCACATCGGGCGCATCGTCGTCTCGGTGGAGGACCCCGCCGCCATCGAGGCGATCCCCGAGGTGGCCGCGCTGATGAAGGCGGGCCGGGTGACCACCGTGCCCAGCGAAGCCTCGCTCTTCAGAAGCCTGCGCCGCGCCATGCAGGAATTGGGCGAGGACGCGCTGCCGATGATCGTGGTGACGGCCGACATCCCGCTGCTGCGCACCGAGATGGTGGACGATTTCTGCGAGCAGATGCTGGCAGGGGATGCGGACCTCGCCATCGGCATGGCCCCCATGGACCTGGCCATCCAGAGGTTCCCGGAAGCCGCCTCCACCTGCACCTTCCACGAGTTCAGGGACGGACGGTACACCACCTGCAACATCTACGGCGTGGGCGACGGCAATGCGCTGAAGGTTGCCCGGGTGCTGGAGACCGGCGGCCAGTTCCGCAAGAAGCGGTGGCGCATCGTCAAGGCCTTCGGTCTTGTGTCCTTTTTCATGTATGTCCTGAAGCTGCGCACTTTCGCCGGCGTGATGGACCATATCGGAAAGCGCTTCGGCGTGACGGTGCGCGGCATCGTGCTCAATTATGCGGAAGCCGGAATCGACGTGGACAACGCCCCCACCTTCCACCTGGCCGAGGCCATCCTGCAACGCCAGGACCAGCACGCCGCCTGACCCCAGCGCGACACATCAAAATAAAGAGCCGCCGATCTTGCATCGCGCGGCTCTTGGTATTGTTCTGGCAATCGTCACCACCTGCAGCATGGCGGATTGCCCGTCCCCGCGGGAGCCGGGGGGATCGATAACAACTGCCACGCGGTGGCAGCGTCATGTCCGATTATACGTCATCCCGGCCCGCATTTCCAGAAATCCCACATGGCGTCCGGCGGCTCAAATCCCCCCGTCGTTGCGCGGGGTTGAGAGGAAACGCACCGTGGAGCCCTCCAGAACAGCCGCCGAGAGCTCGCCCGTCCAGAAGGCGCCGGTATCGACACCGATACGGTTGGCCCGCCGGTCCACGCCCTTGGACGGCGTATGACCATGGATCACCACCTTGCCGAAATCCGCATCCGAGTCCAGGAACTCGTGGCGGATCCACATCAGGTCGTAGGGCGACTGGGCCTCCAGCGGCACGCCGGGGCGCACCCCGGCATGGGCGAAGAAATAGCCGCCCTCGCTGTGGCAATAGCGCAGGCGCCGCAGGAAATCCCTGTGGGAGTCGGGCAGGCATTCCTCCAGCCGGTCGCGCAGGAGGCGCAGCCCCTCCCGGTTCATCTCCGCCATCTCCTCCACACCCACGCCGTAGCTCGCCAGCGTGGCCTCGCCGCCGTTCTTGAGCCAGATCGGGCCGACCGACGGGTCCTCCAGGAACTTGAGGAGGAAATCGTCATGATTGCCGCACAGATGAATGGTCTCCGAAACGTCCAGCGGATTCCAGAGCAGGCGGTCAATCACCTGGCGCGAGCTGCTGCCCCGGTCGATATAATCGCCCAGATAGATGATCAGGCTGCGCGTCCCCGGCGGGGCGGACCGCAGGTCTTCCGCGATCATGCCGTGCAGCCGGTCCAGCAGGTCCAGGCAGCCATGGATGTCGCCGACGGCATAGATGCGGCGGTGCGCGTCGAGCTGGGGAGAGAAATGCGGGGACACACGGTCGTCGGGCTGCGGCCCCGCCGCCTCCCGCTTGCGTCCCATCAGCCTGTCGAGCCACGTCATGCGCCCTCCTTGCGCCCCCGGCCGGGCATGGCGTCGGCTTGTGCGAAATGCGCCCAGCGCTCGCGCCCGCCCCTGTTGTCCAGCACATGGTTGAGGGCGCTGACGATGCGCGCATCATCGCTGCCGGCGGCGCGCTGCCGCAATTCCGCCAGGGCCCGGTCGAAGGTCATGCCGGCCCGCCAGGCGCGGGCGCTGACCATGGCGACAAGGCTGTTGGCCATCCCGACGATGCGGCCCAGGAACGCGGCGCGCGGCGCATCGGCCTCTCCCGCCTGGCCAAAGAGATGGGCGCGGGCGATGGTCTCGGCCACCGGCCCGTCGAAATCCACATCGGAAATGAGGGCAGCACTCTCCGCCAGGGCCTCCTTCACCGATATCAGTTCCGTCGCGGCAAGGGGAGCCGGCTTGGTCAGAATATCCTCGTCCACCAGTATCTTGCCCACATTCATCAGCGCCGCCGCATAGGTGACGGTATCGACCTCGACCGCATCCAGGTCCAGCGCCTCGGCCACCGCCCGGGCCACCTCGGCGGCGCGCAGCGACTGGTTGGCGGCAAAGGGATCGCGCCGGTCGATGAGGGTGAGGAGGGTGCGCATGACCCCCTTCAGCGTATCTTCCCGGCGCTGCCGCTCGTCGACCAGCTCGCTCAGGTCCTCGCGCAGGATGAGCGTGTCGCCCGAACCGTCCTCCAGGGGGATATGGATGGAGAGGACCTCCCGCCCGTCGTCGCTCTCCTCCCGCCGCTCGGTGGCGGAAACGGGGGCGTTGCTCTCCTGCGCTTCCCGCGAATGATCGGCCAGGGGCAGGGCGCGGTGGCGGCCATAGACTTCCGCCAGCGTGTGGCCGGCCATGCTCTCCGGCGTCATGCTCACCTCTTGCGCCGCCCGCTTGTTGGCGTAGCGGATGGCGCCGTCGGCACCCACCGCCAGGATGGCCCGCGGCTGGCTGTCGGCGATGGTGGAGAGGAAGCGGCTGCGCTCCTCCAGCCGGTCGGCCCGGGCGCGCTGCTGCTCGGCCACGCGGGTGATGCGCACGGAAGCGCCATGCCGCCAGATCAGCAGCAGGCCGATCAGCGCCGTCACCGTGGCCAGCACCACCACCACGGCCACGCTGTTGCGCCGCGTGCGGGCCGGCCCCAGCGCCTCGTCCACCGAGATGCTGCGCACCACGACCCAGGGCAGGGCGGCGACGGGCCGGCTGGTGACCAGCACCTCCATCCCGTCGAAACGCCGGCGCTTGCCGAAGCTGCCGGGGGACCGGGCGGCATAGGCCGCCGCCAGGTCCGATGTCTCGATGTCGTAGCTGCGGGCGGCCCGCTCCTCGCCGGTGGACAGGTTGAGGAAGGAGAAGACCCGCTCGCCCACACGGATGAGGTCTGTGGCCGCCGTCTGGTCGCTGTCGCCCGGCTGCCGCAGCAGCGGGAAGACATCCGCCAGCGGACGCATGGCCACGGCCCGGGCGATCACCCGGCCGTCCTCCTCGCTCAGGACCGGGGCCGCCCAGACGATGACCGGCACATTGTCCACCCGGCTCTCCCGGACGATGGCGCCCTGGCTCACATCATCATCGAACCGCGGCAGGGCGAAGCCCGGCGTGGCGGCCACCAGGCGCCCCCCGTCCGCCACGACGGCCAGGCCCTGGGTGACGGGCCGGCGCCCCTGCCGGCCCTCCTCGGGCGCCCAGCCGGCCTGCTCCGCCGCCACCCTGAGCGTGGTGGCGAGATAGGAATCGATGGCCTGCAGGTCGCCGCTCTCCGCCGTGTTCTCGCCTGCACCTCCGGTGAGCAGCTGATCGGTGTAAAGGCCGACGGCAGGCAGGGCCGCGAAACGCTCCAGCGCCTCGCGCTGCTCCACCAGCCAGCCGTTGACGGCGGCCGCCCGGCTTTCGGCCACGATGCCGAGCCGCGTCTGCCAGACCAGCAGGTCGCGCCCTTCCTCGTCCTGCATGTAGCGGAACACGAGGAACACGCCGACCAGAGCCACGCTGACGATGGCCGCCACCGATATCACCCCCCATACGATGGCGCGGTGCCGCTGCGTGGCCTTGTCGTCGGTCATGCGTCCCCCTTCTTGCCCGGTCAGTCCCGGTAAGCTGGTCTTAACTGTGTTGGTCCATTCTCCGGCCTACAAGACTATCAATGAGGGCCGGTGGATCGGCAATGGCAAAACGACACATTCTCTCCTGCCTGGTGCTGCTGGCATGCCTTTGCGCCCCGGCCGGCGCCATGGCCGAGGGTCTGCTGGACAGCACGGTTCTGCGGCGGGACGATATCCGCGCTTTCACCAAATGGACGGGCATGCTGGCGCGCTTTCGGGCCGCACGGCCCTCCGCCGGCCGGGACTGCCCGCCCTCGCCGCTGATGCCCTGCCCGGCGCAGGACTGGCAGGCCATGGTCGACGGCCTGCGGGGCCAGGACATCCTCACCCAGATCGAGGCGGTGAACAGCCGCGTCAACCAGGCGCTCTATGTCGGCGACATGTCCAACTGGGGCGTGGCGGACTATTGGGCGACGCCCTTCGAGTTCATGGCCAAGGACGGCGACTGCGAGGATTACGCCATCGCCAAATATCTGACGCTCAAGAGCCTGGGCGTGAACCCGGCCGCCATGCGAATCGTGGTGGTGGACGATCTCGACCTCGGCGTGCCCCACGCCGTGCTGACGGTCCAGGCCGCCGGCCGCACCCTGGTTCTCGACAACAGGGTCGCCCAGGTGGTGGACGCCGGCGCCGTGCACCATTACCGGGCCATCTATTCCATCAACGAGGCCGGCTGGTGGCTGCACCATCCGCCGCAGTGACCGGTCCGCCCTTTCGCCGTGCAGGGTTAACCGCTCCGAAAGGGAGTGGTTCGTAGAATATGGCATGTGCAACCCGCGATGACGGAATGACGGTCAAGACACCCCTCGCCAAGCAGGAAGACCTGCTCTCCGACTATGCCCGACGCCTCAAGCAGCATCGCAAGGGGCGGCTGGCCGTTCACGTGCGCCTCTCGGCCCTCCGCCCGCACAACCGCCGGGACCATCACCTGCGCCTGGCGGCGGCCATCTTCAGGCCCCTGGTCGCCCGCTACGAGGGACAATTCTTCCGGCTCGCCAATGCGGACCTCGTGTTCATCGGCCGGGACGTGCCCAAGGGAGAGCTGGGCGATGCCGCCATCAAGCTCCGCTACATGTTCCGGCATGACCCGTTCATCGAACGCATCGAGGACCTGGAGAGCGCCGAGACCTTCGAGCGCATCTTCGACCTGCAATCCGAATATGTGGATTTCCTCAATCTCGTCAGCTACCTGGCCCAGGCCTGCGCCAATTACGCGCCCGTTGACCCGGCGGCGCTGGCGGAGTTCGCCGGCGAGGAAAAGGCACCGCCCGCCCGCTTTCCGCTGAACCCGCGCGCCCTCGGCCAGCTGGAACAGTCGCTGGAGACGCTGGACGTCTCGGCGGTGCTCCGCAAGCGGCATATCTATGCCATCGTGGACAATCTGCCGCCCCGGCCCGTCTTCCTGAAATATTATGCGTCGCTGCCCGCCCTGCAGCGCATGCTCATGCCCGACTATGACCTGGAGGCCGACGAGTGGCTGGCGCACCGCCTGCGCACGGCACTGGAGCAGCGCATGATGCAGCAACTGCTGCCCACCGACATCTCGCGCAGCGTGCCGATGGCCATAGAGATGCACACGGCCTCCATCCTGGCCAAGGGGGCGGTGGATTTCCTCGGCAATCTCAAGAAGCAGAGCGGCCGGGCCCTGCTGGTGGAGACCCCCGCGACCGACGTGTTCCGCGACATATCGGCCTTCCTCTTCGCCCGCGACTGCCTGCACTCCAACGGCCAGAAGATGGCCATCGCCGGGCTGGACCCCAGGCTCTTCGTCCTGTTCGACCGCACCGGCATCCAGGCGGACGTCTACAAGCTGCGCTGGACATCCGAGCTCGCCGACTGGCTGGAGGATGACGGCCGCAAGGCGCTGGCGCTCGCCGTGGCATCGGTGGGCGCGCCCCATCTCGTGCTCTCCCGCTGCACCGACGCCGCCGCCGTGGAAACCGGCATAGCGGCCGGCATCCGCCTCTTTGAAGGCCCCTATATCGACCATCTGGCCACCACCAACAGCCGCCCCCTCGCCGTCAGCGCCTGAGCCGCCCCGCATCGCTGCACCCATGACGGGACTCGCAATGACGCGCGTTCGCCGCGCAATCCCTTGCGAATATTGCCGATTCCCTGAAAATGGCGCGGAAGTATTGCTTCAGTCTTTATTTAAAAAATTCAATAATTTGAATTGAAAGGCCGCCTTTAAAACTTGTCGAGTTAACGAATTGGAAACATCTGACATTTGAAAATGGGACGGCGTGAGCATGGAGTATAATGCAGATGAAAACGCAGTCCGCGCCACCCCGCCAGGAGGAGCACCTGGTGGATTACGCCAAACGGCTTGAAAACAACCGCCGGGGGCGCGTGGCGCTGCATATCCGTCTCTCGGGCCTTCACCCCTTCAACCGCAAGGATCATCACCTGCGGCTCGCGGCGGCCGCGTTCGAGCCGTTTCTCCGGAAATACCAGGGCCAGCTCTTCCAGCTCGCCAATGCCGACCTCGTCTATGTGGGCAAGGGTGTGGAGCAGGGCCACCTCAAGGAGCTTCTGGGGAAGATCCGGGCCATGTTCCGGGACGACCCCTTTGTCCAGCATACCGACGTGAAGGCCGGCTTCCTGGAATATTTCGACCTGGAGACCGCCTACAAACCCTTTCTCGCCCGCGCCATGTGGCTGAAGAACGCCTGCTCGGAGGGAACCCCGCCCCGCCGCGCCGGCGACGCCCATGACGTCTCCTACGTTTACCGACCGAGCGTCCGGGAGGAACCGGAGGCACGCCTGCCGCTCGACGCCGAGACGCTGGTCCAGTTCGAGAAGTTCCTGCAGCGCATTCCGCTCCCGGCCATCGTGCGCCGCCATTTCATCTATGCGGTCGCCGAGCACGAGGTGCCGCGGCCGGTCATCAGCAAGTTCTACGTCTCCATTCCCGACCTGCAGGACATGGCCCTGCCGGATTACGACCTGAAGGCCAATCCCTGGCTGTACCAGCATTGCGAGACACGGCTGGAGGAGATGATCATCAAGGGTTTCCAGAAGCTGGAGATCGGCGACGAACTGCCCATCAATATCGAAATGCACATGTCCAGCATCTTCCTCGATGCCTTCCTGCCCTTCATCACCGAGATACGCACGAGGACCGGCAATCCGGTGCTGGTCGACGTGGTGGCCATGGACGCCCTGGCCAACATGCAGTCCTTCAGCCTGGCCCGCAATTTCCTCAATGCCAACCGGCAGAAGATCACCATTTCCGAGCTGGACCCCCTGTTGTTCAGCGCCTTCGACACGTCGGCCCTGCGCGCCGATCTCTACAAGGTGCGCTGGTCCGGCCAGCAGAAGGACTGGCTGCACCTGCACGCGCGGGAAAGCCAGCTCTTCGCCAAGGCCGTGCAGGCGGTAGGGCCGGGGCTGATCGTGCTCACCAATTGCGATTGCCCGGAAAGCATGACGTCCGGCCTGACGGCCGGCATCCGCCTCTTCCAGGGCCCTTTCGTCGATTTCCTGGCCGCCAGCGGCCAGGTGGCCGAAGGCGTCACCGCGGCCGCCTGAGCGGCTCGTCTCCCGACATGACCGCGCGCCCGGTCAGGCGCCTTCCTCGGCGATGATCTCCTCGTTCACCCTGGCCTTGAACTGCTGGCCCTGGGTGAGGCGGCGGTGTTTCCAGGCGCCCCGCCTGTACCACACATAGGTGAGCAGCCAGGTGAGCACGGACGAGGCGGGAAACGCCCACCAGATGCCCCGCGCGCCGAGCGGCGTGACCTTGGAGAGCACCAGGGCCAGGGGAAACTGGATGCACCACAGCGAGATGATGGCCTGGACCATGGTGACAACCGTGGAGCCGGCGCCCCGGAAGACCCCCAGCAGCACCTGCTGCCAGCCCATGAACCCGAAGCTGAAGGCGACGATGCGCAGGAAATAGCTGCCTTCGGCGATCACCGAGGGGTCATCGGGTATGAAGAAGGTGACCAGGGGCTTGGCGAAGATGAAGAAGACGGCGCCGACGCCCAGCAGGAAGAAGAAGGCGATGCGCCCGGCGAGACTCCCCACCTGCTCCGCCCGGTCCGGACGGCCGGCGCCGAGATTCTGGCCGACCAGCGCCGCCGTGGCGATGGAGAGGCCGAGCGCCGGGATGATGATGAAGGTGAGGAACCTAAAGCCGATGCCGAACGCGGCCATGGTGGTGGTGCCGAAGCTGATGACCAGGATGTTCATGGCGTTGATGCCGACGGCCCTGGACGACTGTTCCACCGAGGCCGGCAGGGCGATCATCAGGGCACGGCCCATGAAGCGGAAGTCGGGCTTGAGGTTGGAAAGGCTGATCTGGATGCCGAAGCGGTTGCTCATCAGCACGGCGACGCCGATGAGCGCCGCCAGCCCTTGCGTGATGATGGTGGCATAGGCCGCGCCCTTGACGCCGAAGCCGGGCATCGGCCCCCAGCCGAAGATGAAGAGGGGGTCGAGGATGAGGTTGAGGAGCACCGTCATGGAGACGATCATCAGCGGCAGGCGCGTCTCGCCCACGCCGCGCAGCACCGATTCGAAAATGAAATAGGTGAACATGAAGATGACGCCGATGATGGAGACGCTCAGGTAACCGCGCGTCAGCTCATAGACTTCGTTGGGGATGCCGATGAGATCGAGCAACGGGTTGACGAAGGTGTAGCCGATGATGGTGAGCGCTGTCGCCACGGCGAAGACCATGAGGAAGGTCTGGCCGGCCACATGGTTGACCGAGTCATAATCCCTGGCACCCGCATATTGCGCCACGAAGGCGGAGCCGACGACGGCCAGCCCGCCGCCCAGCGAGATCAGCAGGAAGACCACGGGGAAGGAGGCCGAGACCGCCGCCACCGCGCCTTCGCCCAGCCGGCCCACCCAGAAGGCGTCCACAAGCTGATAGGCCGTCTGCAGCATGTTGGACATGACGATGGGCACCGCCATGGCGATGAGCGCCCTGGCAATGGGGCCTTCGGTCATGGTGCGTGTGCGGTGTTCGGCGCGGGCTCTGTTGCCCGGCCGCCCTGCTGCGGCGCCGGTTTCTTCGGACATGGCGTCTCTTCCCCTGTCTGCGGCGTTTGACGGCCCTTGTGTCCCGCACTCTAGCCACTTCCCGCGCCATGGCAATTATGATTGCCCGATATAGGTAAAGGGCTGCCGGCAGTTCCCACTTGATGTCTGCCGCGCGCCCGCCAACTATATGAAGCACCACGTTCCGCCTGCCCGCCAGGCTCACAAGGAGTTTTCCAATGCCGTTCGCATCCCCCGGGATCGCCGACAGGGTGATCGCCGACCTGACCTTCAACGACAAGGGCCTCATCCCCGCCATCGCCCAGCAGCACGACACGGGCGAGGTGCTGATGATGGCCTGGATGAATGCGGAGGCTGTCCGCCGGACGTTGGCGGAAGGCGTGGTGCATTATTACTCCCGCTCCCGCCGGTCGCTCTGGCGCAAGGGCGACACGTCGGGCCATATCCAGCGGCTCAGGGACTTCCGCTACGACTGCGACAACGACACTGTCCTGGTGCTCGTCGACCAGGAGGGCGTGGCCTGTCACACCGGACGGCGGAGCTGCTTCTTTAAGCAGGTGACGGCCGAAGGCATCGACGATGCCGCCCCCACGCCGCTGCCCGCCCTGTCCTCCCCGCAACACGGCTGAATCCCCCATGAGTGACGCTTTTCCCTTCTTCGCCGCCGCCGGCGCCCCCGCCATCCCCGTCCATGCCCTGGCCGAGGAGGCCTGGGACCTGTGGCTCGCCGCGCGGCCCGCGCATCAGCGACAATGGCTCAAGGCCACCGAGTTCAAGCCCGCGCGGGGCCGCTTCGCCCTTCTGCCGAACATGGACGGCAGCATGGACTGCGTGGTGCTCGGCCTGGGCAAGGACGGCTTCCTGGCGGACCCGCATCTCTGGGGCGGCCTGGCCTCCAGCCTGCCGGAGGGGGATTATGCCATCGCCCCGGCTCTGGAGCCCGAGGCGGCCTATATGGCGGCGCTGGGCTGGGCGCTGGGGCGCTACAGGTTCACGCGCTACCTCAAACCCTCGGGCGGCACGCCCCGGCTGGTATTGCCGGACAATGTGACGCCCCGGGACGTGGAAGCGGCGGTGGGAGCGCATTTCCTGGTGCGCGACCTGGTGAACACGCCCGCCAACGACATGGACCCGGCCGCACTCTCGGCCGCCGCCCGCCAGGTGGCGGAGCGCCGGGGCGCCGGCTTCCGCGAAATCGTGGGGGACGACCTGCTGACGGAGAATTTCCCGGCCATCCACACCGTCGGCCGCGCCAGCGCCACGCCGCCCCGCCTCATCGACATCACCTGGGGCAACGAGGCGCACCCGAAAGTCACCATCGTCGGCAAGGGCGTCTGCTTCGATACCGGCGGGCTGAACCTCAAGCCCGGCAATTCCATGCGCCTCATGAAGAAGGACATGGGTGGCGGCGCCCATGCGCTGGGCCTGGCGGCCTGGATCATGGACAGCGGCCTGCCCGTGCGCCTGCGCTGCCTGGTGCCGGCGGTGGAAAACAGCGTCTCCGGCAATGCCTACCGCCCCGGCGACGTGATGCCCACGCGCAAGGGCCTTACCGTGGAGATCGACAATACCGACGCCGAGGGCCGCAACATATTGTGCGACGCGCTGGCCCTGGCCGACGAGGAGTCGCCGGAGCTCATCATCGATTTCGCCACGCTGACCGGCGCCGCCCGCGTGGCGCTGGGGCCGGACCTGCCGGCCCTCTTCACACCGGACCAGGCATTGGCGGATGATTTCGCCCGGCACGGCCAGGCGCAGTCCGACCCCGTGTGGCGGCTGCCCCTCTGGAGCCCCTATGCGGATTTTCTGGAGAGCAGGATCGCCGATATCTGCCATGCCTCCTCCAGCGGCTTCGCCGGCGCCATCACCGCCGCCCTCTTCCTGCAGCGCTTCGTCGAGAAGGCGGGCGCCTGGGCCCATATCGACCTCTACGCCTGGAACCAGCGCAGCCGCCCCGGCCGCCCGGAAGGCGGCGAAGCCATGAGCCTGCGCGCCGCCCATGCGCTCATCTGCGCGCGGTACGGGAAGGGATAGCGCGGATTCTTTTGGCATTGCGTCCAACCACCGTTCGCGCTGAGCCTGTCGAAGCGAGGCCGGCGCTCAGCTTGTGGCCGTCCTTCGACAGGCTCAGGACGAGCGATGGGTGATAGCGGAAACGGTCGACCGCCCCAATCATAACGCTTGCGCAACGACTGCAGGACGATTATGGTTAACGCATGACGGGGGAACGACAATCGGGAACATTGCGCGCGCTCGATCTCTGGTATCGGGTGATGGCCGGGCATGTGCGGGGCACTGCGCCGGATCTGACCTCGCGCCAGATGGCCCTCATGCTCGAGATTTATCTCCATGACGACCGGCTGCACACGGTGCGCGATCTGGCGAGGACGCTCAATCTCTCCAAGCCGGTGGTGACCCGGGCGCTGGACGCCATGAGCCGCCATGGCTTCGTCCGCCGCAAGCGCGACGAGAAGGACCGGCGCAACGTCTTCCTGCACCGCACGGTCAAGGGCAGCACCTATCTGGCCGAATTCGCCGGGTCGATCCTCGAGGCCCAGAAAGCGACCGGCCTCGCCCCCGAAACCGAATGACGCTGGACCGCCGCCTCAATCCCTTTCGCCAAGACCTGGCGGCGGACCATCTGCGCGGCCGGGTGGACGCCACGGCCTTTACCGCCGGCGTGGAAAAGCAGGTGGGCATCGGCATCGCACCCCTCAAGGAAGCGTCGGACTGGGAGGCGCGGCTGGCCAGCGAGATGCTGCATGGCGAACGGGTCACGGTCTATGACGAGAAGGACGGCTGGGCCTGGGTGCAGGCGGCCTCCGATTCTTACGTGGGCTATGTGCCCGGCGAGTGCCTGGAGACACCGGGGCCAAGCCCCACGCACCGGGTGACGGCGCTCCACACCTTCCTCTATGCCGACCCGGATTTGAAGTCCGCGCCCCTCGACATATTGCCGCTCTCGGCCGACCTGGCCCTCAGCGGCGAGACGGACGGCGACTTTGTGGAACTGGCGGGCGGCGGCTGGCTGTTCCGGGCGCATGTCGCCCCCTCAACCGAAAGCGAGGCCGATTTCGTCTCGGTGGCGGAACGCTTCCTCTGGACCCCCTATCTCTGGGGTGGCAAGTCCAGCCGGGGCATCGACTGCTCGGGCCTGGTGCAGGTGTCGCTGCGCGCCGCCGGGCATCAGGTGATGCGCGATACGGACATGCAGGCCGGATCGCTGGGAGAGCTGGTGGAGACGGATGCGCCCCGCCGGCGCGGCGATATCGTCTATTTCCCCGGTCATGTGGGCATCATGCTGGATGATACCCGCCTCCTCCACGCCAACGCCTGGACCATGACGGTGGCCATCCACCCCTTGAGTGAGGTGACTGACAAAATATCCCAAAAACATCCCCAGCCCATCACCTTCGTGCGCAGGTTCCCTGGCTAAATCGTCACCTCTCTTGAGGAGAGACCGGCGAGCGTAGCGCGCCGGGTGAGGCCCCCTGGCCCCGGACCCTCCGCAGCGACATGGCGCCGCACCGCCCCAAAAGATGCATCCGAAATATTGATTTCACCCGCCCCCAGTTCTAGCATCCGGCAATGGCAGGAGAAACACATGGCCGATACTGCGGATGAAGAGAAGGCGGCGGAGCTGGCCTCCGCGCCCTGCCTGATGGCGCAGGCGGATGCCGACTGGACGGGGCTCGACCGCCCGGCGGAGGGGGCGGACTGGCCGGCGGTCAATGCCTGGCGCAAGGCGCAGCGCCGGCGTCTCTTCGCCTTCCGGGAGGGACTGCCGGGGCCGGACAGGGCGGAACGCTCGCGCCGCATCGCCGAGCGGCTGACCACGCAACTGGACGACTGGTCGGGCCACATGGTTGCCGTCTACTGGCCGCTGAAGGGCGAGCCGGACCTCACCCGCTGGATGCGCCGGATGGTCGGCGAGGGCGTGCGCATCGCCCTGCCGGTGGTCATCGAAAAGAAAAAGCCGCTCATCTTCCGGGAATGGCGCCCCGGCATGGCCATGGTGCCCGGCATCTGGAACATCCCGGTGCCCGCCGAGGGGCCGGCCGTCCTGCCCACCGTCGCGGTGGCGCCTCTGGTGGGCTTCGATGAGAATCTTTATCGCCTGGGCCATGGCGGCGGCTATTACGACCGCACGCTGGCCAGTCTCGACCCACGCCCCATGGTCATCGGCGTGGGGTATGATGTCACCCGCCTCGGCTCCATCCAGCCGCAGCCCCATGATATCCCGATGAACCGCATCGTCACCGACGAGCGGGTGATCGGCGGATAGAAACCGTCAGCTGTCCACCTTGGCCGGGATGTCCAGGCGGCGGGCGAGTTGGCCCGCCGGTTCGGCGATATCGGCCAGCGTATATTTGGCCAGCACGCCGCTCCAGGCCATCAGCGCCTCGTTCAGCACGCCGGTCAGCCGGCAGGGGCCGGAGATGCGGCAGCGGTTGTGGTCCTTGTCGAAACATTCGACGACGCGGAAATCCTCCTCCGTCGCCTGCACCACGTCGATGAGGCGGATATCCCGCGGCTCCCGGCTGAGCCTCAGCCCGCCGGAGCGGCCGCGGATGGTCTCGATGAAGCCGGCGCGCCCGAGCCTGTGGGCCACTTTCGTCAAATGGTTGCGGGAGATGTTATAGGCTTCGGCGATCTCCTCCACGGTGGAGAGGCCCTCCCGCTTGATGGCGAGATAGATCAGCATGCGCAGCGAGTAATCCGTATAGAGCGTAAGGCGCACGAGGCCGGGTTCTCCTGAAATTCTGACTCGAAGATACTCCTTTTAATCTACATCACGAAGCCGGAATTGAAAGAGCGGCCCGCGTCCGGGCGGCTGCCGGCTTGCGGATCGCAGTCCAGGCCCTCGCGCCAAATCCCGGGACTGCGCGCAACTTACCGGAGGCCAACAGCGTTGACGTATCCAAAGCTCCACCCTTGGACGCATGACATATGGAACCAGAGGCGGCATGCAACCTGCTCCATTCGGGCAAACGCCTGGGAGCCCTTTATCACGGCTTTCCGCGCGTGGTGGAAATCCACGCCGTGGGCTTCACGGAGGAAGGCCACGCGGTCATGCTGGTCTGGCAGGTGCGGGGCGGCAGCGTCAGCCATGTCCCCACCGGCTGGAAACTGTTCCGGCTGGACGAGATCGGGGAAGCCGGCCCCACCGACGAGCCCTCCACCGCCCCCCGGCCGGGCTACAATGGCGGCGGCCCGGCAATGGCCAGAACCCTCTGCGAGCTGCCATATGAGGGTTCAGTATTCCCTCACAAAGGAAGGTCCGGATGAGGCGCTCGGGCGACACGTCATCCGCTCCCTGGTAATGTCAAATATCCTTGACACATCCTCACTGCAGGCGTATAGTCAAGCGACCTTGTCATTCTGACAATGGAGGTTGACATGCCGGAAAGAAAGGGAGGCGCCGCACCGGCCGGGATGCGGCGCCGGATGAGCGGAAGCGGGCAGGAGGCGAGCGGTCTCGGCACCTGTTTCCTGGGGCAGACGCCGCGCGACCGGCGCAATTCCGCGGCCATCCTGATATGGACGGCGATCTGGGCCGTTACCTTCACTGCCACACTGTGGACCATCAAGGCGGGCCTGGCCGAAGGCGTTCTGACCTGGGGCCTGGCGGCCCTTACTGCCGTCACCAGCATCATGCTCCTTCGGTCCTATGTCCGCTTTGTGCGCGAGGCCGATGAAATGATCCAGAAGCTCTACGTCGATGCCCTGGCCTTCGGCTTTGCCGCCGGTGCGATATTCTTCGCCGCCAGCGAGGTCCTGGCGGCTCTCGGCGGCCCCGTCTACGACAATAACGAGCTCTTTACGGCCATGTGCCTGGCCTATGCCGGCAAGGTCGTCTGGAACATGTGGAGGCTGAGGTGAACAACCGCCTGCGTGTGTTGCGTGCCGAGCGCGGCTGGTCGCAGGCCGCTTTGGCCGAGCGGCTGGATGTCTCGCGCCAGACGGTGAATGCCATCGAGGTCGGAAAATACGACCCCAGCCTGCCCCTCGCCTTCCGCATCGCCCGCCTCTTCGGCCAGCCCATCGAAGCCATTTTCCATGATGAGGAGCTGCGCGACAACGCGGCCCAGTAGATGCCTCTGCCGTCCGGCTTAACTCTTTCTTAGCCAAGACCGCGGTAACTGTAGCCGATGGAAAACCGCGCCATCGGCGCATCGAAAAAGGGTTATTCATGACGGCGTTCCCTGAGCCCGCGCCCCTGGCGGCCGCGTTTGAAGCCGACTTCATCCGGCTGGGGTATCACAATCTCGGACAGGCGGCGGACCCCGCGCTGTGCCGTGGCGTGCTGCGCCGGGTTCTGGAGACCCGCCGGCTCGACGCGAGCCTGTTCATGGAGGAAGCCGCTTTCGATGCCGACCCCGTTTATACCGGCGTCAATCCCCGGCCCGGCCGCAATATCGCGGAACGCTTCGATGCCGAGACGCGGGCCATCCTGGCGGCGCCGGGCGTTGATGCACACATGCGGACCATGCTGGGGCCGGACTACGGCATCCTCGACTGCAAGTTCGTCTGCGGCATCCCGGTCTCCGTCATCCCGGAATGGATCAGGACCAGGATCAGCGGCAACGGCGTCAACAATCTGGGCGCCTACGTCCGCGAGGACTTCCGCGATATCACCTATTTCTACGGCATCGACTATCACCAGGACCTGATCGACTGGGCGGACCGGCCGACCGACTTCATCACCCTTTATGTCTATCTGGACACGGTCGGCGAAACCGACGCGCCCATCTACCTTCTGGAAGGCTCGCACAGCCTGGGTGGCACCGTGTTCCCCCACGACCTGCAGCCCATGGACGCCACCCGCGAACATTGGCGCTACGGCGACGGCACGGGGCAGGCAACTTCGGTACGCCAGCTCAAGATCACCGGGGAGGCCGGCAACGTGGCCTACTGGCACGCCTGCACACTGCACGGCACCCAGCCGTCGTCCAACGACAGGCCGCGTGTCTCCCTGCGCTACCTGCTGACGCGCGACCCCAAGGCCGAAACCTGCGCCCTGGACCGGATCAATGCCGCCATCGACGGCCCCCTGTCCGCCACCCGCACCCGCGTGGACCTCGACGCACAGGGCGCCGCCCGCTTGAAGAAGAACCATCTGCTGACGCTCGCCAATGCCGGATAGCACCGTCGCGCCCCGGCTTCAATCTGCACCTGTCGAGTGCGCCGCGCCACCGTGCGAAGCATGTGGCCGCGGTCTCTCCGCGCCGGTGATGGTCCAGAACCTGGACATATGTGGCGTCGGCCCCGTGCGCTGCACCTTCCGCCAATGCGCCGGCTGTGGCGCGATCATGCAGGACCGGACGGCCGAACTCGCCAGGGCGCTGAGCGCCACCTACCGGCTCTACTCCAACTATACCGGTTTCGGCAACCCGTCACGGCTGGAGCCCGAGCAGAACGTGGCGGCCGTGAGGCTGGAGCACTTGCTGGTGCAAAGAGGCGTGAGCGCAGGTGACCTTGTCTATGAGGTGGGCTGCGGCTCCGGCTCCAACCTTGATTATTACGCCAGGCGAGGGTACCGCGTCGCCGGCTGCGACCCCTCGGCTGAAAATATCGAAATCGCCCGTCGGGCCTTCGGGCTGGATCTTGATGTCGGCTTCGATTCCGCCATGCTGCCGCTGAAGGGCAAGCCGCCCCGCGTCATTTCGATGCTGCACGTCATCGAGCATCTGGAGCGCCCGCTGGAGAGCCTGGAGCGCGTGCATCAATCGCTGAACGAATCCGGCTTCTTCTGCGGCGAATTGCCGTTCCTGGGGCCGCCCGAGAACACGCGCGGCTGTTTCCTGGCGTTCGAGCACCTCTCCTATATGACGATCGAGAGCATGCGCGTCCTCCTGGCGCGTGCCGGCTTCCACCTGGTGGATTACCAGGTCTGCGAGCAGAACGAATATGACTTCCCTGTGCTCACCTTCCTGGCCGTCAAGGACCGGGCCGCACGGCTCGCCCCCCAACCCGCCCCGCAATATGGCGAGGCCTATCATGCCTGGATCAACAATCTCTTTCGTGGCATCGGTGATCGGCTGGAAACCCGGACCGAGGGAGCGTCGCGCCTCTGGTGCATCGGCGCCGGAGTTTTCGCATCCCTGACCATGGCCTTCACCGGCATCCACAATCGCCTGCCGGTCTCCTTCGTTGACAGCAGCCTGGCCAAACAGGGACGGGAACTGTACGGAACCACAGTGGTCGATTTCACGGCCTTCCTCGCGGAACGCCGGCCGACGGACAAGGTCTTCATCAGTTCCATCCATTCCCAGGCAGAGCTGGCGGCCAAGTTGACGGCAACCGGTGTGCATCCGGACGATATCATCCTGCCCAGCTGACGCGCAGCGCCTTTCCGTTGCTGGCGGAGAATGCCGCCGGCCCGCCTCAAACGCTTGCCTTCGCAGTGAAGATTTGTATAGTGCCGGGACATTTTGGGGAGAGGTGGCCGAGTGGTTTAAGGCGCACGCCTGGAAAGCGTGTGGGGGTGCAAGCCCCTCGCGGGTTCGAATCCCGCTCTCTCCGCCATTCAAAACGGGCCCGCTGAGGGCCTTTTTTGTTGGATTCTGCACGTCATGTCCCCAGCTCTGAGCCTCCGGCACCAGGAACCTCGCCCTGGTTCGCTCGTTCGAGGAAGAGCAGATATCAGGAGGACAGGCCATGAGGTGCCCCAATTGCGAGACCGATCTCATCAGCAGCCATCGCCAGGGCGTTGACGTGAATTATTGCCCCGAATGCCGGGGTGTCTGGCTGGAGAAGGGCGAGCTGGACAAGGTGGTCGAAGCCGCCAGCCGCGACCGGCCGCCCGAGGACCCGCACACCCTGCTGGAGCGCGAGCGCCGGCACAATGCCGACATGAACGAGCGCCTTCCGCGCCGGACGCTGGTCGAGGATATCTTCAATATCCCCTGAG
>Ga0164243_10000792_pt1 | contig 55195 bp, 54 predicted proteins | sample OricompcompostOP_FD_108781 | JGI IMG/M metagenome (GOLD analysis project Ga0164243, IMG submission 108781) | Organic Plus compost microbial communities from Emeryville, California, USA - Original compost - Organic plus compost (OP) | ecosystem: Engineered > Solid waste > Mixed feedstock >... | reverse complement strand
CCGTTCGCACGACACAACAAAGCGGGCAGACCCTGCTCCCCCAGGCGCAGGACGCACCGGTTCGATCCCCGTGCCTTTCCTTCCAGGCGTTACCCCGCATTCGCCAGCGGGGGTGAGGGTGTGTTTGCTTCCTGCGCACACCACACACCACACACCACACCGCTTCCTCCCCCCTTCGTCATTGCGAGGGGCCGTGAGGCCCCGCGGCAATCCAGGGCCCCCCATAACCGCCCTGGATTGCCGCGTCGGCTTCGCCTCCTCGCAATGACGAGGGGAGAGGCTCGTCACCTTGGTGTGCAGCCGAGCGAGATGCCAGCTTTCGCTGGCATGACGTGGGGGCGAAGGACGGGCAGGGTGAACCGGCGGTCCCGCTTACCCCTGCCCCAGCTGGCCTTCCGCGACCGCCTGGGCGGCGGCGGCGCAGGCGAGGCGGTCGACGCGTTCGTTTTCGGGGTGGCCGTCATGGCCTTTCACCCAGTGCCATTCGATCTGATGCGGGGCGGCGGCTTCGATCAGCTCGTGCCACAGATCGGTGTTGCGCACCGGCTTGCGGCTGGCATTGACCCAGCCCTTGCGCTTCCAGCCGTGGATCCAGCGGGTCATCCCCTCGATCACATATTTGCTGTCGGAATAGAGATCGACCGCGCAGGGCCGGGTCAGGGCGCGCAGGGCGCGGAGCACCGCCATCATCTCCATCCGGTTGTTGGTGGTGTCGGCTTCCCAGCCCGACAGCTCCTTCTCGTGGCTGCCCATGCGCAGCAGCGCGGCCCAGCCGCCGGGGCCGGGATTGCCCTTGCAGGCACCATCGGTGAATATCTCGATGCGTGTCATATCCGCCAGGCTAGCGCAGATTTCCCTGTCAGGTGAAGCACTTCCCGCCATCCCGGGCGTAGAAGGACAACCGCCTGGCGAAAGCGAGCGGATCCTTGCGCGTCACCAGCGCATCGGCGGGCGTGTGCAGCCAGTCTTCCGCGCGGGTCATCGCGAAGCGCAGCGAGGCGCCGCGCGCCAGCACGGGCAGGGCGGCATGCTCCGCGGCGGAAAGCGGGCGGACGCTCTCATAGCCCGCGATCAGCGCTGCCGAGATGTCCGGCCGGAAATCGCAGCCGGCGGGATCGAAGCACCACGCCGCGTGAGTCACGGCCAGGTCATAGGCAGTGATGTCGGTGCAGGCGAAATAGAAGTCGATCAGCCCGCTGACCGTATTGCCCAGCATCAGCACATTGTCTGGAAACAGGTCGGCATGGATCACCGAGCGCGGCAGGCCCCGGGGCCAGTGCTCGGCAAGGAAGGCCAGTTCGCCGAAGACGAGCGTGGGCAGGCCGGGATCGATCTGCGCCAGCCCGGCCTCGCCGCAGCTTTCCGCCAGCGCCAGCCATCCGGACAGGCCGAGCGTGTTGGGCCGCTCCATCCCGAAATCGGCCGAGGCCAGATGGATGCCCGCCAGCGCCGCGCCCACCGAGCGGGCCTGCTCCGGCTCCGGCCGGTCGATCGAGACGCCGGGGAGGAATTCGATCAGCGCCACCGCCTTGCCATCCAGCATGCGGAAGGCCTTGCCGTCGCGGTCATGGATGGTGCGCGGCACGGGGCAGCCCTTCGCCGCGAGGTGATCGAGCAGGCCGAGGAAGAAGGGCAGGTCGGACAGCTCGATCCGCCGCTCATACATGGTGAGGATGAAGCGCGCGCCGGCGCCGTCCGCGCCAGTCGTCTCCAGCAGCCAGTTGCTGTTGGAGACGCCTTCGGCGATTCCCTTGGCCGAAACCAGCGCGCCGACGTCGTAATGCCCGACCAGCCGCGCCAGCTCCTCGGCGGCGAGATGGGTGTAGATGGCCATCGGGATCAGTCCAGCAGCTGGCGGGGCAGCTTGAACACCATCTTCTCTTCGGCGGTGACGTGGGTGTGTTCCTCCACCTCGCGCCACTGCCCCACCGCGTCCACCACTTCGCGCACCAGCGTTTCCGGCGCGGAAGCCCCCGCCGTGAGGCCGAGCGTGGCCACCCCGTCGAGCCAGGATTGCTCGATGTCGCTGGCGCGCTGGATCAGCCGCGCGGGCGTGCCCAGCCTTTCCGCCACTTCCACCAGCCGCAGCGAGTTGGAGCTGTTGGGCGCGCCGATCACCAGCACCAGGTCGCAGCTTTCGGCGATCGCCTTCACCGATGCCTGGCGGTTCGAGGTGGCATAACAGATATCCTCCGCCCTGGGGCCGACGATCTGCGGGAAGCGCTGCTTCAGCGCGGCGACGATCCCGGCGGTGTCGTCCACCGAAAGCGTCGTCTGGGTGAGGAAGGCGAGCGGGGCGTCGGGGGCGATGTCCAGCTCGGCGACATCCTCCAGCGTTTCCACCAGGGTGATCGTGCCGGCCGGCACCTGGCCGAGCGTGCCGATCACCTCGGGATGGCCCTTGTGGCCGATGAACACGATATGCCGCCCGGCCTCGATCTGGCGTTCGGCCTGGCGATGGACCTTGCTGACCAGCGGGCAGGTGGCGTCGAGCCAGTCGAGCCCGCGTTCCGTGGCGGCCTGGGGCACGGATTTGGGCACGCCATGGGCGCTGAACACCACCGGGACCCCGGGGGGCACGTCGTCCAGCTCTTCCACGAACACCGCGCCCTTGGCCCGCAGCCCTTCCACCACATAGCGGTTATGCACGATCTCGTGCCGGACATAGACCGGGGGGCCATAGCGTTCGAGCGCGCGTTCCACGATCTCGATCGCGCGGTCCACTCCGGCGCAAAAGCCGCGCGGCGCGGCGATCAGCAGCGTGAGCGGCGGACGGACCGTGGAATCCGATTTCGGAAAGGGGGCGTTCATCTCGGTCGCTCTAGCGGTTGTCGCTGCGCGGCGAAAGGGCTAGAGCCAGCGCCTGCATCTGAACCGGGACCTGGGACAAGGATTTCGCATGACCGCTCGCTTTCGCTTCCTCACTCTGGCCGCCGCCCTCGCGGTGTTGGCGGGCTGCAAGTCCAGCGGGGAGCTCGTGGTCGACCAGGGCGTGGGCATCACCGCCCTGCGCTCCAAATGCCCGGCGGTCGGGATTCCCGACTATACGGGGGACGTCACCCTGTTCCGCGGCAACGCCCGCACCGCCGACGCGATCGACGTGGTGGCGACGATGACGAATGTCCGCTCCACCTGCGACGATACGGGCGAGAGGATCTACACCTCGGCCACGTTCGACGTGCTCGCCCGCCGTACCGACACGCATGGCGCGCGCACGGTGGAGCTGCCCTTCTTCTCCACCGTGCTGCGCGGCGGCAGTGCGGTCGTCTCCAAGCGGGTCGGCACGGTGCGGATCGATTTCGCCGACGGGCAGGAACGTGCGCAAGCGCGCGGCACCGCCGGCGCCTATGTGGAGCGTGCCGAGGCCACCTTGCCGCCCGACGTGATCGAGCGGATCAACCGCAAGCGCAAGGCGGGGGACGAGGATGCGGCGATCGATCCGCTCACCCTGCCCGAAGTGCGCGACGCGTTGGCCCGGGCCAATTTCGAGCTGCTGATGGGCTTCCAGCTCAGCGAGGCGCAACTCGCCTACAACGCGACGCGCTGAGGGGGGCGGGCGCTCTCCTCTCCTTCGTCATTGCGAGGGGCCGAAGGTCCCGCGGCAATCCAGGGCCTCCCATAGCAGCCCTGGATTGCTTCGCTGCGCTCGCAATGACGAAATGGGGCGGGGTCCTCCCGCGCCTTATCCGAAGGCCGGCTTGTGCAGCCCCCTGGGGCTGAGCGTGAAGATCTCGCAGCCGTCTTCCGTGATGCCGATCGAATGTTCGAATTGCGCGGAGAGCGAGCGGTCGCGGGTCACGGCGGTCCAGCCGTCGTTCAGCAGCTTCACCCCGGGCTTGCCGAGATTGATCATCGGCTCGATGGTGAAGAACATGCCCGGCCGCAGTTCCGGCCCGGTTCCGGCGCGGGCGGCGTGGATCACTTCCGGCGCGTCGTGGAACAGGCGGCCCACGCCGTGGCCGCAGAATTCGCGCACCACGCCGTAGCGGTGCCCTTCGGCATGAGCCTGGATCGCCGCGCCGATATCGCCCAGCCGAGCACCGGGCTTCGCCTTGTCGATGCCGATCATCAGACATTCGTAGGTCACCTCGATCAGCCGCTTCGCCTTGAGCGAAGCTTCGCCGGCCACGTACATGCGGCTGGTGTCGCCATGCCAGCCGTCGAGCAGCGGGGTGACGTCGATATTGAGGATGTCGCCGTCGCGGATCACCTTGTCGCCGGGGATGCCGTGGCACACGACATTGTTGAGCGAGATGCAGCAGCTATGCGTGTAGCCGCGATAGCCGAGCGTCGCGGGCACGGAGCCGCCATCGAGCATCATCTGCCGCACGATGTCGTCCAGTTCCCCGGTGGTGATGCCGGGCCGCACATGCTCCCCGATCGCATCGAGGATCTCGGCCGCCAGGCGACCCGCCTTGCGCATCCCTTCGAAGCCTTCGGGGCCGTGGAGCTTGATCGTGCCGTCGCGCAGGACGGTCTCGCCGCTTTCGACTGTCTGATACTGGGTCATGCCGCCCATCTAGCGATTGCGGCGCGCGATTGCGAGCGTTTCGCTGGCCGGTGCCAGGCCGGGGCGCTCATTGGACCGCGCTGAACGCGTCGCGGAACTCCGGCTTCACCGCTTCCACCATCGCGGCATTCACCGGCAGGGTCACCTCGTAGGAGCCTTCGGCATAGGGCCCGGCCGCATAGGGCGGAACGAGGAAGCCGACCCGATCGAAGGTCCGCCGGTTGGACGATCCCAGGATCACCGTGACGGATTCGAGCCCGATACAGGCGTTCTGCCAGTCCTCGTCGTCGCGCACCACCGGCTGGCCGCGCTTGCGGGCGCGCTGCATGTCGAGCATGCGGCAGAAATCGGGCTTCACGACCTCCTCCAGCGCATCGGCGGAAGTGAACAGCGAGATCGGATCATGCGCGGCTCCGGCCTGCTTGTCCCACAGCAGCGCGTCGAAGCCGGAATTGGGATGCGCGCCGCCGGTATATTCCCAGTGGTCCGCCGAAAGGCTCAGCCAATCGGGCAGGTCGGCCACCACTTCCCATTTGGTGCCGTAGCCATAGGGGCGGTAGGGATAGCCGCCGGCGTCGGCATCCGCCCGCGCGTTTATCGCCGCCTCGACATGCGCCTTGTGCGCTTCCGCCTGGCGCGCGTCGAGCAGGGCCTTGAGGCCGGCGATCCGGCCCGCCGCGTCGGGATAGGAATATTCGAACGTATAGACGTCGTTCTTTTCCTGGATGTCGAGCGAGGCGGGCGTGGGCGTCGCGTCGGCCGGGGCGGTGATGGAGGCCTGTCCGTCAGCGCCTTTCCCTTCACCCGGCGTGCCTTCGGGCGTGCAGCCGGCCAGCGTGGCGGCGAACAGGGTGAGAAGGGCGATAGGGGAACGGACCATGTGCACTTTACCCTCGCGGTTCGGTCTCGTGTGGGGCACAGGAAGCGATATGACCGACAAGGACGCACTAATCCAGCCCGATCGCGGGCAGAAGGCTGTCGAGATCCGGCTCGTCGACAAGGCGGGCTTCACCGAGTGGATGAAGGGCCTGAACACAGCGCAGCGCGCCGCGGTGGAAGCGCAGAAGTTCGACGGCGCCGGTTTCCAGACCGCCATCGTCCCCGAGGGAGACGGGTGGTTCGCCGCCGGCGGCGTGGCGGAGGTGGCTTCGCTTTCGAGCTGGTGCCTCGCCAGGCTGGCCGAGAAGCTGCCCGCCGGCACCTATCGCTATGCGGGCGAGGCGGGCCGGGCGCTGCTCGGCTGGCAGACGGCGCAATATCGCTTCACCCGCTATCGCGAGCAGAAGGACGAGGAGGGTGATCGCATCCTGCTCACCAGGGATGCGAAGGCGATCGAGCCTTCGCTGGCCGAAGCGCGCGCGGTGTTCATGGTGCGCGACCTGGTGAACACCCCGGCCGAGGACATGGGCCCCTCCGCGCTCGAGGCGGAGGCGGAAGTGTTGGCCCGCGCCCATTCCGCCAAGCTCTCGGTCACCAAGGGGGATCGGCTGGAAAGCGAATTTCCCATGGTGCATGCGGTGGGCCGGGCTGCCAGCCGCCACCATGCGCCGCGCATGATCGAGATGGCCTGGGGCGATCCCAAGGCCCCGCGCCTGGCTTTGGTGGGCAAGGGGGTATGCTTCGATACCGGCGGGCTCGACATCAAGCCCGCGCGGGGGATGGAACTGATGAAGAAGGACATGGGCGGCGCGGCCCATGTGCTGGCCCTGGCCGGGCTGGTGATGGATGCGGGATTGAACGTGCGGCTGCAGCTGCTGGTCCCGGCGGTGGAGAACGCGGTGGCGGGCAACGCCTTCCGCCCCGGCGACGTGCTGAGATCGCGCAAGGGGCTCTCGGTGGAGATCGGCAACACCGATGCGGAAGGCCGCCTGATCCTGGCCGACGCGCTGGCGCTCGCCTCGGAAGGCGAACCGGACCTGGTCCTCGACTTCGCGACGCTGACCGGGGCGGCCCGCGTGGCGCTGGGGCCGGACCTGCCGGCGCTGATGGCGCGGCGCGAGGAGACAGCCCGTGCACTGATCGAGGCCGGCCTCGCTTGCGATGACGAGCTGTGGCAACTACCGCTCTACCAACCCTATGCCGAATATCTGAATTCCGAGGTGGCGGACATCAACAACTCCCACAGCAACGGCTATGCCGGGTCCAGCGTGGCCGGGCTGTTCCTCGACCGCTTCGTTGGCGAGGGGATCGACTGGGCCCATTTCGACACCTTCGCCTGGCGCCCCGCCGCCAAGCCCGGCCGCCCCAAGGGCGGCGAGGCGCTGGGGCTGCGCGCGGCATGGCGGATGCTTCAGGCGCGATACGGCTGACCGCATGCGGCAGAGTGAAGGTGCCGGGGTCAAGGCGAACCCGCTGAGCGGAAGCGGGTCCCGCCGGGAACATTCATGGGATGCGCTGCGCGCGCTGCTGATGCTGCTCGGCATCCCCTACCACGCGGCGCTCTCCTATCGCATCGGGCAGCCGTGGATCGTCAATTCGCACGAAGGTGCGCCGGGCCTTCCCATGATCGCCGATGCGATCCATCTCTTCCGCATGCCTGGCTTCTTCGTGATCGCCGGCTATTTCGCCGCTCTGCTGCTCGCGCGCAGGGAGCCGGGCGACTGGCTGCGCGATCGCTTCCGGCGGCTGGGCGTGCCGTTCGTGGTTTCGCTGCTGGTGCTGGTTCCGGTGCTCAACATCGCCTGCGAGCTGTCGAATTTCGCGCTGCCCCAGGCGATGGAATCCTGGAAGTTCAATTCCGCCCGCTCCGGCGGCTATTGGGTGCGGCATCTGTGGTTCCTGATCGTGCTGCTCTACTGCTCCTCCGCCGCGGCGCTGGCAGTGCATCTATGGCCTTCGCTTCGCCGGGCGAGCCTGCCTTCCCGCATCGACGGATGGGTAGCGCGCCATTTCACCCTCTCCCTCCTCCTGTGCTGCGCCGTCATCGGCTTGTGGCAGGGGGCGGCGATCGAGCTGTTCTACATGGCGGGGCTGGCCACCAACCTGCCGCAGCAGATCCTGCGGATAGACGACCTGATCTCCAGCGCGCCCTATTTCCTCCTCGGCTGCCTGATCTGCCGCGCGCGGCTGACGCTGGAGCGCATCAGGCGTTTCTCCCCTGCTGCCGTGCTGGTGGCGGCGGTCGCGGCGGCGGCCTGGCTGGCCTTTGCCAGCGACCTCTGGCCGCCCACGGGGCGCTTCATCGCCACCTTCGCGGCGATCTCCGCCACCCAGATCCTGATCGCCACCGCGCAGCGTCTGTGGAACCGGCCGATCCCGCTGGTGCAGCGTTTCGTGGCGGCATCCTTCGTGATCTACCTGTTCCACCTGCCGATCCTGGCCATCCTGGTGGTGGTGGGCCAGCCTCTCGCCATCCCGCCGCTGGCGAAGGCGATCGCGGTGACGCTGCTCACCCTCGGCTTGTCCTACGCCGCCTGGCTGGCCATTTCCCGCTCGCGCGTGCTGTCCTTCCTGTTCAGCGGCGAAAGGCTCCGCCCGAAAAGCGCGGGGTAGGGGGCGGCGGTGTCCTGCACCGAGGCACCAGGAGGCACGATCTTGCCCCCCGGGCCCCGGCAGTCTAAGCGCGCCGTTTCCGCTGGGGCAAGTTGACGAAGAAGACGTGACGCAGGCGAAGCAGGATACGACGATCGAAGGCGATCCGCTGGGGCCGTTCGCCCTTTCGGGCCCGGTCGAGAAGCCCGATCCGCGCAGGGTTCCCCTGCGGGGCGACATCGCGCATATCGCGCTCGCCGGCCGCTATTTCGTGCCGCATTATATCGTGCCCCTGCCGCGTATGGTGGGGGACATGGGCGGGAACCTGCGCGCGGAAGCGAGCGACGAATCCGAGATCATCCACGATCTTTCCCCCGGCCAGCGTTTCGACCTGCTCGAAACCACCGGGCAATGGGCCTGGGGCTGCCTTGGCGTCAACGGGCCGGTCGGCTATGTGCGGCGGGACGATCTGCTGGACCCCTTCGCATGACCCGCTCGGTGTTCATCGACGGCGGTGCGGGCACCACCGGGCTCGAGATCGCGGACCGGCTGGCCGGCCGCGGCGAATTCACGCTGGTCACGCTGGACGATGCCCGGCGCAAGGATCCCGCCGCCCGGCGCGAGGCGCTGAACGAGGCGGATTTCGTGATCCTGTGCCTGCCCGACGATGCCGCACGCGAAGCGGTGGCGATGATCGGGAACGATCGCACCCGGGTGATCGACGCCTCCACCGCGCATCGCGTGGCGCCGGGCTGGATCTACGGCTTCCCCGAGGTGAGCGGGCGTGAAGCGGTCGCCTCGGCGATGCGCGTGTCCAATCCGGGCTGCTACTCCACCGGCTTCATCGCGCTGGTCGCACCGCTGGTGCGCGCCGGGCTGCTGCCCGCCGACTGGCCCTACACCTGCAACGCCGTCTCGGGCTATTCGGGCGGGGGCAAGGGGCTGATCGAGCGGTTCGAGGCCGATCGCGACATCGCCTGGCGCGGCTATGCGCTGCATCTGGGCCACAAGCATGTGCCCGAGATGCAGCAGCGCTGCGGCCTGTCCGTGCCGCCGCTGTTCACTCCGGCGGTGATCCCCGCCCATCGCGGCATGGTGGTGGAGGTTCCGCTGCCGCTTTCCGCGATGCCGGGTGCGGGCAGCCCGGAAGCGATGCGCGAGGCGCTGGCGGGCTTCTATGCCGATAGTCCGGTCGTGCGCATGGGTGCGGAGCCCGAAGGGGGCGAGCTGCTGCTGCGCGCCTCCGCAGCGGCGAGCGACCGGCTGGAACTGTTCGTCTTCGCGGACCCTGCCGGGTCGCAGGCGCGGCTGATCGCGGTGCTGGACAATCTCGGCAAGGGGGCGAGCGGGGCGGCGGTGCAGTCGCTCAACCTGATGGCCGGCCTGCCGGAAAGCTCCGGCCTGCGGCTCTGAGCGGGCCGAATTGCCTAAAAAACAGGCAGTTCCGTGACCAAAATTTACCCAATCTTCGGGCGTGCCCGGGCCTTCCGCCCATGGCCTGCGCGGCGGCGCCCGGACAGGGTCTTGCGAATCCGCCCTTTCCCGCGGGGCGATCATCTTCTAGGCCGGTGATTGCCGCGTTGGCATGATTCTTGAAGAAGAAAGCGCCGGAGACTGTTCCATGCTCCCGCGCCGCCCGGCGCCGAAGTGCAGGTTTCGCCGCAGTGCGAGTTACAGGGGTCGATGACCAAGTGAAGAAGATCGAAGCGATCATCAAGCCGTTCAAGCTCGATGAAGTGAAGGAAGCGCTGCACGAGATCGGCGTTTCCGGCATCACGGTTACCGAAGCCAAGGGCTTCGGTCGGCAGAAGGGGCATACCGAGCTTTATCGGGGCGCCGAATATGTCGTCGATTTCCTGCCCAAGGTGAAGCTCGATGTCGTCGTCAACGACGACATGGCGGAGCGGGTGGTGGAAGCGATCGCTTCCGCCGCGCAGACCGGGCGGATCGGGGACGGCAAGATTTTCGTGACCCCTGTGGACACCGCCCTGCGGATCCGCACCGGCGAGCGGGACGAAGCCGCCATCTGACGGACGGTATTCCGAGAGAGAACGCCGCCGGAAGGGATCGACCGGCGGACCATGCGAAAACGCAAAACGCATTTGGAGGAATCGAGTAATGGCCAGCGCAAAGGAAATCGTGAAGCGGATCAAGGACGAGGAGATCGAGTGGGTCGATCTTCGCTTCACCGATCCGAAGGGCAAATGGCAGCACCTGACGATGGTGGCCTCCGTGCTCGGCGAGGACGAGTTCGAGGACGGCCTGATGTTCGACGGTTCGTCGATCGAAGGCTGGAAGGCGATCAACGAATCCGACATGATCCTGAAGCCGGATCTGGACGCGGTCTATGTCGATCCCTTCAGCGCCACGCCGATGCTGATCGTGGTGTGCGACATCGTGGAGCCTTCGACCGGGGAGCTCTATGCGCGCGACCCGCGCTCGACCGCCAAGCGCGCCGAAGCCTATGTGAAGGCGAGCGGCGTGGGCGACACCGTCTTTGTCGGGCCCGAGGCGGAATTCTTCGTGTTCGACGATGTCCGCTTCTACGACGGCTATAACGGCAACGGCTTCCTGCTCGACGATATCGAGCTCCCGACCAATTCCAACAAGGAATACGAGGCCGGCAACCTGGCGCATCGCCCGCGGGCCAAGGGCGGCTATTTCCCGGTCGCCCCGGTGGACAGCATGGTCGACGTGCGCGGCGAGATGGTCTCGACCATGATCGAGATGGGCCTGCCCTGCGACAAGCACCACCACGAGGTCGCCTCCGCCCAGCACGAGCTGGGCCTGACCTTCGGCACGCTGGTCACCACCGCCGACCGCATGCAGGTCTACAAATACGTCGTGCAGCAGGTCGCCCATGCCTATGGCAAGACGGCCACCTTCATGCCCAAGCCGATCATGAAGGACAACGGATCGGGCATGCACACCCACATGTCGATCTGGAACGGCGGCAAGCCGCTCTTCGCCGGCAACGGCTATGCCGGCCTGTCCGACATGTGCCTGTACTACATCGGCGGCGTCATCAAGCATGCCAAGGCGCTGAACGCCTTCACCAACCCGACCACCAACAGCTACAAGCGCCTGGTGCCGGGCTACGAGGCGCCGGTGCTGCTGGCCTATTCGGCGCGCAACCGTTCGGCTTCCTGCCGCATCCCCTATGGCGCGGGCGAGAAGGCGAAGCGCGTGGAGTTCCGCTTCCCCGATGCGATGGCCAACCCCTACCTCGCCTATGCCGCGCTGCTGATGGCCGGCCTCGACGGGATCCGGAACAAGATCCATCCGGGCGAGGCGATGGACAAGAACCTCTACGACCTGCCGCCGGCCGAGCTGGCCGCGGTGCCGACCGTCTGCGGCTCGCTGCGCGAAGCCCTGGAATCGCTGGAAGCCGACCATGACTTCCTGCTCGAAGGCGGCGTGTTCACCGAGGATCAGATCCAGGCCTATATGGAGCTCAAGTGGCCGGAAGTGCTGCGTTGGGAAACCACGCCTTCGGCGGTCGAGTTCGACATGTACTACTCGGCCTGATCCGGGCGATACGGACAGGAAGGGGCGGGGCCGCAAGGCTCCGCCCTTTTTCATTGGGGTTTGTATCGTTTGCGAACGCTCGTCTTCGTCATTGCGAGCGCGGCGAAGCAATCCAGGGCCGTTATACGGGGGCCCTGGATTGCCGCGTCGGCTTCGCCTCCTCGCAATGACGAGGTCCGCGCCATGCTCCTCCACTGCGCCGCCTGCGGCGGCGCGGTCCCCCCTCCCTGGGAATTGGCTACCCCACCTCTCCCGCGAGCGGGGAGGCGGCGCTGCGCCAGCGGTGCGGTTGGCGCAGGCGCTGGCGGGCGCGGGCGAGGGCGGCCGGGTAGATCTCGCCGAACAGGCGCTGGAAGGTGGCTTCCCAGCTGTAGCGGCCGGCGACATGCGCGCGGGCCGCGCGGCCCATTGCCGCCCGGTCCCCCCGCCACACGGCCGCGACGTTGCCGGCCAGCGCCTCGACATCGTCCACCGGGCCCAGCAGCCCCAGTCCGGGCGGCACCCGCGCCGGCATCGCGCCCGAGGCGACGCCCACCACCGGCAGGCCGCAGGCCTGCGCCTCGATCACCGAGATGCCGAAGGTCTCGTCCGCCATCGCCGAGACGTAGATGTCCGAGGAAGCGAGCGCCGCTGCCAGCTCCGCCCGATCGCGCAGGAATCCGGGAAAGGCGACCGGCAGTCCGGCGGCCTGCGCCACCAGCCGCTCGCGCAGCTTGCCGTCGCCGGCCATCACCAGCGCCGCGCCCAGCGCGGGCGGCAGGCGCTCCATCATCGCGATCAGCCGGTCGGCCCGCTTCTCATTGTCGATCCGCCCGGCATAGATCAGCAGCGGCCCTTCGCCGGGCAGGCCCAGGCGCCGGCGGAAGAGGGGATCGGCCCGCGCCCGGTCGAACAGGGCGATGTCGACCCCGAGATCGAGCACGTCGACCCGCTCGACCCTGCGCTGCGCCAGCATTTCCCGCGCCTCTTCCCCCAGCACATAGACCCGGTCGAACTCGCGATAGGTGATCTCGGCATAGCCGAGCACCAGCTTGCGTGCCGCCCCGGCGACTGCGGGGCCGAACATCTCGCGCGCCACGCGATGGACATGGGCGTTGGGGAAATCGGTGTGGTAGCCCGCCACCAGCGCCGTTTCGGGATGCGCCCGGCGATGGTTGATCGCGGTCCAGGGCAGCACCCAGGGGCAAAGCGATTCGACGATATGCGGCCGGTAGCGCTCCAGCACCGCGCGCACGGCACGGGTGCGCAGGATGAAGCGGTAGTTCGGGCTGCCGCGCACCGGCTCCGCCCCGATCTCCACCCAGACATGCCGCCCGTTCTCGACGATGCGGTCTTCCGGGCCGGGCACGATCTGCAGCAGGCGATGCTCCGTGCGATCGAGCACATGGCGGCGCTTTTCCGCGAGATAGGTGCCGATCCCGCCGCCGCCATGCGGCGAATAGCTTTGGGTGAGGTCGCAGACGAGCAGCGGATCGTGGTCGAAGGCCATGCACGCCTACCACCCCGGCATCATTGCCCGGCGATGACGGCGATCCGGCAAGCCGGTGACAGCCGATCCGGCGGAAGACACATCCGGCGCTGCCCTCGCCCGGCAGGGCGCGCGGTTTGCCTCGCCTGGCGCGGCACGAAGCGGCGGGGGAGGGAGGCGGCTGTCTTGCATGCGTCACGGCGCGGGCACAATTCGGCCGCGATGCCGCCTCAATTGCGCGCCGGGCGGCGGTTGACGGGCCGCGGAGCGCGGGCCGAAAAAACCATTTTCCTACAGCCCCCCATATGCCCTAGCTGCGTCAGCCTCCGCATCACCATCGATTCGAGGCCACCTCATGACCAGCCGTGATTCCACCCTCGCAGCCGCGTCCGCTGCCGCTCCCGTCGCCGGGTCTTCCGCCTGCCATCGCCCGCGCCGCATCGGCCCGCGCGGGCTCGCGCTGGTCCGGCGCTTCGAAGGCTGCGCCAGGCGGCGCGCCGACGGGCGGTTCGAAGCCTATCCCGATCCCGGAACGGGCGGCGATCCCTGGACGATCGGCTGGGGCGCCACCGGCCCGGGCATCCGCCGCGGGACGGTGTGGACCGCCCAACAATGCGACGCGCGGCTGGAAGCCGATCTCGCCCGCTTCGCCACCGAGGTCGACCGGGCGATCGGCGATGCCACCACCAGCCAGGCGCAGTTCGATGCGCTGGTCTGCTTCCACTACAACACCGGCGCGATCGCCCGCGCCACGCTGACCCGCAAGCATGTCGCCGGCGATTTCGCGGGCGCGGCGCGGGAATTCGGGCGCTGGGTCCGCGCGGGCGGGCAGGTGCTGCGCGGGCTGATCCGCCGGCGGGAAGCGGAGGCGGAACTCTATGCGGCCGGCTGAGCGCCTATTCGTCCGCCACGCGGTATTGTTCCTGCCCACCGGGCGTGCCGTCCTTCCCGCTGCCGTCGAGCGGCGGGGCCTCGCGGCGGTTGACGGCGGCCGTCTCTGCGATCAGCCGGTCCTGCTCCTCGGCGGAAAGGCGCACCCACCCGTCGGGGCCGAGCCGTTCGAGCGGGCGGTAGCGGATCTTGTACTGCATCCGAGCCGAGCCACGGACCCAATAGCCGAGATAGACATAGGGCAGCCCGGCCTCCGTCGCACGGCGGACATGGTCGAGGATGATGTAATTGCCCAGGCCCGAGCGTTCGGCATGCTCCGGATCGTAGAAGCTGTAGATCATCGACAGCCCGTCGCCCTGCCGGTCGGTCAGGCAGGCGCCGACCAGGCGGCCGGGGCGGCCATCCTCGGTCGGTTCGCGATATTCCACGATGAAGCTGGTGACGGGCGTGTGCTCGATCATGTCGGCGAAATCGACTTCGTCCATCGAAGCCATGCCGCCGCCCGGATGGCGCAGGCCGAGATATTTCCGCAGCAGCTCGAACTGCTCCCCGGTCGCCCAGGGGCGACATTCGGTGGAGACCAGATCCCGGTTGCGGCGCAGGTTGCGCTTCTGCGCGCTGGACGGCCGGAACTCACCTGCCGCCACCCGCACCGAAACGCAGGCGCGGCAATCGGCGCAGCTCGGGCGATAGGCCACCGTCTGGCTGCGGCGGAACCCGATCCGCCCCAGCGCATCGTTCAGGGCATCGGCATGCGGGCCCTTGAGCTCGGTGAACACCTTCCGCTCCGTGCGGCCCGGCAGATAAGGACACGGCGCGGGGCTCGTCACATAGAAGCGGGGGAAACGAACCGGTGCCGTCACGAGCCTAGCTGGCCTTCCTTCTCCGAAAATTCCGTCCGATCACGGACCCTATCATATGCATGCGGGACCCAAAGGTTGAAACACCCTTTAACCAAGAATCATGGTTAACGAAGCTCTATTTTGCACAATGTTGCGACGAGTGGCCGGCAAATGACCCGTAAAGGGGCAGTTTTTCCGAAGAGAGGGCTGAAAGGATGCTCCGTCGGGATAGGCATGTCTCTTCGTCATTCCCGCGAAGAGGGCAGTGGCGCACGGCCTCCCCTTCGTCATTGCGAGGAGGCGAAGGCGAGGAAGCAATCCAGGGCCGTTATGCGGGACCCTGGATTGCCGCGGGACCTGCGGCCCCTCCGCAATGACGAGGGAGGGGAACGCAAAGCCCGAAAACCTATCACCGCCCCCGCAGGGAGCGGCCCGAGCGGCGGCCGGAGATCGTCATCACCTCGAAGACGTAACCCGCGTCCCTGATCTCTTCGAGCAGTCCTTCGGAGGCCTGCTCGTCGCGGATCTCGAACTCGATCTCGGTCTGGGTGCTCTTGGCAGAAAGCACGCCGAAGATGCGCTGGTGCGCCACCTCGATGATGTTCGCGCCGTGGCGGGTGAAGATACCGGACAACTCGTAGAGCGAGCCGGCCCGGTCATCCAGCAGCACGCTGATCCGCCCGATCCGGCCGGAGCGCGCCAGGTTGCGCAGGATCACATTGGCGAGGAAGCGCTGGTCGATATTGCCGCCGGTCAGGATCACCCCGACATTGCGGCCCTTGAATTCGGGGCGGAAAGCGCCGTTCTTGGCCGGCAGCAGCGTGGCAAGGCCCACCGCGCCCGCGCCTTCCACCACCGTCTTTTCGATATCGAGCAGCAGCGAGATCGCTTCCTCGATACGCGATTCGGCCACGATGCGCATCTCGTCCACCAGGTCCATGACCACCTGGCGGGTGAAGAAGCCCGGCTCCTTCACCGCGATGCCTTCGGCGATCGTATCCCCGCCGCCCTGGTTCTGCTCGTTCTGCTTGAGCATGTACATCGCGGGATACTGGTTGGACTGCACGCCTACCATGCGGATGCTCGGCTTCACCGCCTTGGCCGCGGTGGTGACGCCGGAGATCAGCCCGCCGCCGCCAACGGGCACCACGATCGTGTCGAGCTGCGGCGCGTCGGCCAGCATCTCGAGCGCTACCGTGCCTTGCCCCGCCGCCACGTCCGGATCGTCGAACGGGTGCACGAAGGTCAGCCCGAGCTGCTGCTCCATGCTGCGGGCATAGTGATAGGCCTCGTCGAAATTGTCGCCTTCCAGCACGATATTGGCGCCGTGTCCGCGCGTCTGCTCCACCTTCACGGTGGGGGTGATCCGGGGCATGACGATGGTGACCGGGATGCCCAGCCGCCCGCCATGATAGGCCAGCCCCTGCGCGTGATTGCCGGCCGAGGCGGCGATCACGCCCTTTTCCTTCGCCCGGTCGCCCAGGATCAGCAGCTTGTTGAGCGCGCCGCGTTCCTTGTAGGCGGCGGTGAACTGCAGGTTCTCGAATTTCAGCCAGACATTGGCGCCGGTAATTGCCGACAGGGTCTTGCTGTGCAGGGTCGGCGTGTGGACGATCGCGCCCGCGATCCTCTCCTGCGCCGCCCGGACATCGTCGATGGTCAGCAGGCCTTCGCCGCTGCCCTTCGTTTCCAAGGCGTCTGTCTGGTCCATGATGAGCGGCCCGTAACGGAAATTGCCGCGCAAGGGAAACGGGCAATCGCCTGGACGGTGTGCCGGCCCGGATTCCTTTCCCCTCCTCCGTCATTCCCGCGCAAGCTTTCGTCATTCCCGCGAAGGCGGGAATCCAGTTCCGACCGTGGCTGCTGGATTCCCGCCTTCGCGGGAATGACGGAGGAGGGGGAATGACGGGGAAGGAAGAGATCACCTGCGGGGATTTGCTTTGCGGGAAAAGACGCTACACACCGGCGGGCATGACCGACCGCAAGAAGATCGCATTCCTGGGGATGGGCGTGATGGGCGGGCCGATGGCCGGCCATCTCGCCCGCGCCGGCCACCAGGTCACCCTCTACAATCGCACCGCAGCCCGTGCCGAGGCGCGCCGGGCGAAGCTGGCCGGGGAGGGGATCGAGGTCCGCGTCGCGGCCAGCCCGGCCGAAGCGGCGGCGGGGCAGGAAGTGGTGCTTGCCTGCGTCGGCAACGATGCCGATCTGGCGCAGGTGATGCTGGGCGAAGCGGGCGCGCTGGCGGCAATGGCGCCGGGCGCTCTGTTCGTGGACCACACCACCGTTTCCGCCACCATCGCCCGCACCATCGCGGCCGAGGCGGCAGCGCGCGGAGTGCTGGCGGTGGATGCTCCCGTCTCGGGCGGGCAGGCCGGGGCGGAGAACGGCACGCTTTCGATCATGTGCGGCGGTACGCAGGAGGCGATGGCCGCGGCGCTGCCGGTGATGGAAGCCTATGCCGCGCGGATCGTCCATGTCGGGCCGGCGGGTGCGGGGCAGACCACCAAGATGGTCAACCAGATCTGCATCGCCGGCGTGCTGGCCGGGCTTTCCGAAGCGGTGCGCTTCGCCCACGCGGCGGAGCTGGACATGGGCAAGGTGCTGGAGGCGATTTCCGGCGGTGCGGCGCAGAGCTGGCAGATGGTCAACCGTTGGAATACGATGGCGCGGGGCGAATTCGATTTCGGCTTCGCGATCGACTGGATGCGCAAGGACCTCGGCATCGCACTGGGCGAGGCGGGGGCACTCGGCGTTTCCATGCCGGTGACAGCGCTGGTGGACCAGTTCTATGCCGAGGTGCAGGCGCTGGGTGGCGGGCGGCAGGACACCAGCGCCCTGATCCGCCGGCTGCCCGAGGGCGCAAAGCGATGAGGCCTGAGTTGATGCGGGGGCTGGGCGCCATGCTGCTCGGCGCCTTTCTTTCCCTCGGTCTCGCTGCTTCGCCCGCCGCGGCCGACACCCTGCTCGACAACGTCAACGGCATCTCCGTCGCGCGCGATGGCACCGTCACCCGCTTCACCGCCATGGTGATCCGGGATGACGGGATCATCCTGCAGGTGTTCCGGCGGGGGGAGAAGCCGCCGTCCAAGATCGACTATCGCATCGACGGGCGCGGGCGCACGGTGATCCCCGGCCTGATCGATTCGCATGCCCATGTGATGGAAATCGGCTTCTCCGCGCTGACGCTGGACCTTTCCGGCACCGCCTCGCTGCAGGAAGCGCTGGCGAAGATCGCCGATTATGCCGCGAAATATCCCGACCGGCCCTGGATCATCGGCACGGGCTGGAACGAGGAGCGCTGGGGCCTGGGCCGCCTGCCCACCGCCGCGGAGCTGGACGCCGTGGTCTCCGACCGGCCGGTCTGGCTCAGCCGAGTGGATGGCCATGCCGGCTGGGCGAACGGCAAGGCGCTGGAGGCTGCGGGCGTGACCGCGAAGACGGCCGATCCCGCCGGCGGGCGGATAGAGCGGATCGCGGGCACTCGCGCTCCGGCCGGCGTGCTGGTGGACAATGCGATGGGGCTGGTGAATGCCAAGGTGCCGGAACCGCGCCCCGCCGATCGCGATCTGGCCTTCCGCACTGCGCAGGAACGGCTGCTCAAGCGCGGCATCACCGCCGTGGCCGACATGGGCACCTCGATCGCCGACTGGCAGACCTATCGCCGCGCGGGCGACGAGGGATCGCTGCGCATCCGCATCATGGCCTATGCCCGGAGCCTGGACGACATGGTGCTGATCGCCGGCCCGGCGCCGACGCCGTGGCTGTATGACGACCGGCTGCGGCTCGAAGGCCTCAAGCTGTGGATCGACGGCGCGCTGGGATCGCGCGGGGCGCTGCTCAAGGCGCCTTATGCGGACGATCCGGCGAACCGAGGCCTCGCCGTCCTCAATCCTACTCAACTGCGCAACCTGATGAGCCGCGCGGCGATGGACGGGTTCCAGGTCGCCGTCCATGCGATCGGCGATGCGGCCAATGCCGATGCGCTGGCCGCGATCGAGGAGATGTCCGACACCTACAAGGGCGACCGGCGCTGGCGGGTCGAGCATGCGCAGGTGGTCGATCCGGCGGACATCCCCCGCTTCGGGCAGCACGGCATCATCGCCTCGATGCAGCCTGTCCACCAGGCGTCCGACCGGCTGATGGCCGAAGCCCGGCTGGGCCCAGGGCGGCTGGCCGGCGCCTATGCCTGGCGCTCCCTCCAGGCGGCGGGCGCGTCGCTCGCCTTCGGCTCGGACGCGCCGGTGGAAGAGCCCGATCCCTTCGCCGGCATCGCCGTGGCGGTCACGCGCGAGGATGCCTCGGGCCAGCCCTTCGGCGGGTGGCAGCCGCAGGAGACCGTGACCCGCGAGCAGGCTCTGGCCGCCTACACCGCCGGCGGCGCCTATGCGGGCTTTGCCGAAGGGCGCTTCGGCCGGCTGGTGGTGGGTGAGCGGGCGGACTTCGTGATCCTGGACCAGGATCCGTTCCTCGCCAGCGTGCAGGACCTGCGCAGGCTGCGGGTGATGGAAGTGTGGATCGGCGGCCGCCAGGTCTATTCCGACAGCACCCCCGCGCCGGACCGGCCGGCAGGTGGCGACGGGGAGATGGTGGGGCGGTAGGCCTCCCTAGCTCCCGACCTGTCCGCTGCCCAGGCCGGAGGCTTCCGCCGCCCTTTCCGCGGCTTCTTCCGCCTCGGCGGCGGCCTTTTCCGCAGCGTCCTTCTTCTCGCTGAAATACATCATCAGCAGCGATCCTTCGAACAGGATCAGCAGCGGCGCGGCGAGCAGCAGTTGCGAGATCACGTCCGGCGGGGTGATGACCGCCGCCACGATGAAGATGCCCACGATCACATAGCGCCGCGCGCCGACCAGCTGGGCCCGGCTGACGATCCCTGCCCGGTTGAGCAGCATCAGCAGCACCGGCAGCAGGAAGCTGATCCCGAAGGCGAGGATGAACTGCATCACCAGGTCGAGATAATCGCCCATGGCCGGCAGCGCTTCCTGCGTAAGCCCGCCCGCCTTGCCCTCGAAGCCGAGGAACCAGTGGAAGGCGGTGGGCATCACCACGAAATAGGCGAGCGAGGCGCCCGCCACGAACAGCACCGGCGTGGCGCAGAGGAAGGGCAGGAACGCCTTCTTCTCGCGCGCATAGAGCCCGGGCGCGACGAAGGCCCAGAGCTGGTTGGCGATCACGGGGAAGCTCAGGAAGAAGGCCGCGAACAGCGCCACCTTGATCTCGACGAAGAAGGCTTCGTAGAGCTTGGTGTAGACGATCCTGCCTTGCCCGGCGGGAAAGGCGGCGGTCAGCGGCCGCACCAGCAGCCCGAAGATGTCCTTCGCGAAATAGAGGCAGATCGCGAAGGTGATCCCCAGCGCGATGACGCAGCGCACCAGCCGGTTGCGCAGTTCGATCAGATGGTCGAGCAGCGGGGCCTGCGAGTCGTCGATGTCGGTGATCTTGAATACCATCGTCCGGGGTCCCGATCAGGGCGGAGGCGGCGGGCCGCCTGCCTCGCTCTCGGCGGGCTCGGCGGCGGGGGTTTCGGGAACGGCGGTTTCCGGAACGGGGGGCGGTTCCGACCGCGCCTCGGCCGAGGCGGGCGGGGCGAGGGCTGGAGGCTCGCTATCCGCCTCCGGGTGCTGCTCCATCACCTTGCGGTTCTGCTCCTGCCATTTCTTCTCCATCTCCTCCAGCTCGGCTTCGCGGATCATGGTTTCGATCCCGGCGCGGAAATGGTTGGAGATGCTGCGGATCTTCGCCACCCAGCGCCCCGCCGTGCGCAGGGCGAGCGGCATGTCCTTCGGGCCGATGACGATGATCGCCACCACCGCGATGAGCAACAGTTCGGAAGCGCCGACGTCAAACATCGATCACGGCGCCATCGGCAATCAGCGGGAGGACGGGAAGCTGTCGGCCGGCTTCGCCTCCGCAGCCCGGTGCGCCGGGGAAACGCCGTCGATCCGAGCGGCCGCCTCGTCCTCTTCGTTCAGCCCCTTGCGGAAGCTTTTCACGCCTTTGCCGAAATCGCCCATCATCTCCGAAATCCGCCCGCGGCCGAACAGCAGGAGGACGAGCAGGGCGATGACCAGGATCTGGAAAGGTCCGATATTCACTTGAGGCAACTCCGAAGGCGTCGGGCAGGGACGTTAGCCGAGTTCGCCGGGCTTATCCAGCATCGCATCGCCTTCCTTGTCCGGAACGGAGTCCATTTCGCCCCGTTGTGCGTCCTCGCCCTCCTCCCGGGCGGTTTCCTGCGCGGAATCCCCTCCGGTCAGCGCTTCATAGGCGTCGTCCACCGGATCGAGCAGGCCGGCCGCGCGCAATTCGTCGATCCCCGGCAGGTCCCGGCGCGACTTGAGGCCGAAATGATTGAGGAACTCCGGAGTCGTCGCATAGATCACCGGGCGGCCGGGCACCTCGCGCCGCCCTGCGACTCGCACCCACCCTGCTTCCAGCAGGACGTCCAGAGTGCCCTTGGCGGTCTGCACCCCGCGGATCGCTTCCACTTCCGCGCGGCTGACCGGCTCGTGATAGGCGACGATCGCCAGCACCTCGGTCGCCGCGCGGGAAAGGCGCCGCGCCTGCTCCCGCTCGCGTCGCAGCAGGTGGGCGAGATCGGGCGCGGTCTGGAACTGCCAGCGTTTGCCACGTTCGACCAGGCGGACGCCACGCCTGGCGTAATGCGCTTCCAGCTCGGCCAGCGCCTTGCGCACTTCCGCTCCGCCGAGATGGGCGGAGATCGCTTCGGCGGTCAGCGGTTCCTCGGCGGCGAACAAGGTGGCTTCCACCGCGCGGACCAGGTCGTCCGCCTCGCGTTGCGACTCGTCCTGCGCTTCCTCCCGGCCGGCGCCATCTGCCTCGCTTTCGCTCATCCCGTTCGAGCTCACGCCTTGATCCGGCGGAGATGCATCGGCCCGAAAATCTCCTCCTGCCGGATTTCCGCCTTGCCCAGCCGCGCCAGCTCCAGTGCGGCGACGAAGCTGGAGGCAAGCGCCGAACGCCGCAGCCGCCTGTCCGCCTGCGGGGGCAGGAATTCCTCCAGCCGCATCCAGTCCAGCGTGACGCCCAGCATGGCCGAGACCCGGTCAAGCGCGGAATCGAGCGTCATCACCATCCGGTCGCGCACCATGTGCACCACCGGCGCGGTGCGAGCCTTGACCTGCCCATAGGCCTGGACCAGCGCGAACCAGTCGCACTGCCAGGCGTTGACCCTGTCCACCCGCAACCCTTCCGGCGCGCCGCGCAGGAACACGTCGCGCCCGATCCGGTCGCGCGCCATCAGCCGCGCCGCCGCCTCGCGCATCGCGCCAAGGCGCTGGAGCCGCAATTGCAGGCGCAGGGCCAGTTCCTCGGGGCTCGGGTCCTCCAGCTCCTCCTTCGGCAGCAGCAGCGCCGATTTGAGATAGGCGAGCCAGGCCGCCATCACGAGATAATCCGCCGCCAGCTCCAGCTTCAGCGCCTCGGCCCGCTCGATATAGGCGAGATACTGGTCGACCAGGGCGAGTATCGAGATCCGCTTGAGATCGACCTTCTGCCGCCGGGCGAGGTCGAGCAGCAGGTCGAGCGGGCCCTCCCAACCATCGAGCTCGAGATAGAGGGCAGTGTCCTCTTCCATGCCTGCCGGGGCGGGAAGCTCCCAGGCTTCTTCCTCGGGTGGCGGCAAGGCTTCGCCCGGCAGGCCATGCTCGTTCATGCCGCGGCTCCGGCCTGGGCGAGCAATCCGTCGCGCTTCGCGATCAGCGCGCCTTGGTCCCCCGCCTCGCCGCCGCCGGTGGCGGCCAGTGCCCGGTCGAGGCGCAGCGCGGTCTCCTCGCTCATCGCCGGCAAGGCCTCGGCTATGCCGGCCATATCGTCCATCTTCGCCCAGCAGTTGAGCGCGATGTCGCAGCCCGCCGCGATCGCCTTCGCCGCGCGTTCGGGCACTGATCCGCTAAGCGCCTGCATGTCGAGATCATCGGTCAGCAGCAGGCCGGAAAAGCCGATCCGGCGGCGGACGATTTCCCCGATCACGAAGGGGGACTGAGTGGCCGGGTTCTCCCTGTCCCAGGCGGTATAGCGGATATGCGCGGTCATACCCACCGGGGCGTCGGCCAGGGCGATGAAGGGGGCGAGGTCGGTTTCCAACTCTTCCGGCCCGGCATCGACGACCGGCAGGTCCTTGTGGCTGTCGGCCATGGCGCGGCCGTGGCCCGGCATGTGCTTGACGCAGCCGGCGACGCCCGCGCGGCCCAGCCCGTCGAGGATCGCCCGGCCCAATGCGGCCACCCGCATCGGCTCGGAACCCAGCGCGCGATCCCCGATCACGTCGTTCGCGCCCGGCTGGCGCACGTCGAGCGAGGGATGGCAATCGACCGTGATCCCCGCTTCGGCCAGGTCCATCCCCAGCGCCTGCGCATTGCTGCGCGCCGCCTCGATCGCGCTGGCGGGGGCGATGTCGTAGAGCCTGTCGAAGGCTTCGCCGGGCGGGAAGGCCAGCCATTCCGGCGGCTTCATCCGCGCCACGCGCCCGCCCTCCTGGTCGATGCATACGAACAGCCGCTCGCGCCCGTGGATGGCGCGCAACTCCTCGGTCAGGGCACGCACTTGTGCGCGGTCCTGCACGTTGCGCCCGAACAGGATGTAGCCGGCCGGGTCGGACTCGCGGAAGAACGCCCGCTCATCTGCGGTCAGGGCGAGGCCGGAAATGCCGAAAATGGCGGGCGTCATGCGGCGGAGGCTCGCAGCAATGGGGGCCTTTCGCAAGGATTCCCCCCAGCGGACATGTGGAAAGAGTGCGGCGCGGTCCTCCCCATGCCCCTGGCATCGGAAGGACAGGTTATTGCTTCACCTGGCAGGCGCCGCCGGCGGCCTTGATCGCGTTGCACAGGCCGTTGGCCGAGGCGGCATCGCCCGCCACGGCCTGCAGGCGATAGACGGTGCCGATGTCCGCCTGCCCTTCGACGATACGGTGCCGCACGCCCTGCAGCGCGGAATAGCGGCCCTGCAGCGTGGCCCAGCCCTGTTCGGCGGCGGCGCGGTTCGAATAGGCGCCCACCTGCACGCCGACCCCGCCCTTGACGTCCTCGGCCGGCGGAGCGGGCTTGTCCGCACTCGCGGCGTCGACGCTTGGGCGCGGAGCTTCCTCGGCCAGCTTGCCTTCGCGGCTCTGCCCTTCGGCCACGGCGAAGCTGGTGTCGCCGGTGCCGGCAAAGGTCTTGCCGCCGGGATTTTCGGGCCTGGTCTTGTAGGGGCCGTCGGGCGCTTCGATCGTGCCGCCGTCGGCCACCAGCGCGGGATCGCTCCGGTCGCGGGTGAAGAACCACAGGGCGCCGACCACCAGCCCGATCACGAGCAGGCCGATCAGCGCGAAAGCCACGATCCGCCCGGTATCGACGCCGCCCTGTTCGTAATCCTCGTCGGATTCCAGCCAGGGAAGCTGCTCGTCCCCATCGTCGAGATCGAGGCGGGCGGGCTCCGCCACGCTTTCCTCGCTCAGGGGCTTGCCGTCCTCAGCCCCGTATCCGTCGCCGTGATCGCCGCCGAAACCACCCATCGCCATCGTCAAAGCTCCTCGACCGCCTCCACTCCCAACAGGTTGAGGCCGTTGCGGATTACCTGCCCGATTTGCTCCGCGAGGAAAAGCCTCGCGCCGGAGAGAACGGGATCCTTTGCCACAATGAAACGCTTTTCGGGCCGATCGTTGCCCAGGTTGTAGAAAGCGTGGAAGGCTGCGGCCAGGTCGTAAAGGAAGAAGGCGATCCGGTGTGGCTCGCGCGCGGCGGCGGCCGCTTCCACGATGCGCGGGAATTGCGCGGCGAGCTTCACCAGCTCCAACTCCTCCGTCCCCAGCAGGGCGATGTCGGCGCCGGAAGGCGCCAGCCCTTCTTCCGCCCCCTTGCGCAGGTTCCGGCGGATCCGGGCATGGGCGTATTGCACGTAGAAGACCGGATTGTCCTTGCTGGCCTCGACCACCTTGGCGAAGTCGAAATCCATCTGCGCTTCGGGCTTGCGGGTCAGCATGGTGAAGCGCACCACATCCTTGCCCACTTCCTCCACCATGTCGGCAATGGTGACGAAATTGCCCGAACGCTTGGACATCTTGGCCGGCTCGCCGTCGCGCAGCAGCTGGACCATCTGCACCAGCTTCACGTCGAACGGGATCTTTCGCCCCTCGCCTTCCGACAGGGCGGCGACTGCGGCCTTGATCCGCTTCACCGTGCCGGCATGGTCGGCGCCCCAGATGTCGATCAGCTCGTCCGCGCCGTCCGCCTTCTGCATGTGATAGGCGAGGTCCGCGCCGAAATAGGTCCAGCTTCCGTCGGACTTGCGGATCGGGCGATCCTGATCGTCGCCGAACCGGGTGGAGCGGAACAGCGGCAGCTCGACCGGTTCCCAATCCTCCAGCGTCTTGCCCTTGGGCGCTTCCAGCACCCCGTCATAGACCAGGTCGTGCGCCCGCAGCCATTTCTCCGCCTCGGCCGGCTTGCCCGCGGCCTGCAGCTCCGCCTCGGAGGAGAACACGTCGTGATGGATGCCGAGCAAGGCCAGGTCGGCCCGGATCGTGTCCATCATCGCCGCCACGGCGCGCGCGCGGAAGATCGGCAGCCAATCCGCCTCGGGCGCGGCCCGGTAGCGTTCGCCCATCTCGGCGGCCAGCGCCTCGCCCACGGGCTTCAGATAGTCGCCGGGATAGAGCCCGGGAGGAATTGCGCCGATATCCTCGCCCAGCGCCTCGCGATAGCGCAGGTGGACGGAGCGGGCGAGCACGTCCACCTGCCCGCCGGCATCGTTGACGTAATATTCGCGCGTGACCCGGTTGCCGGCATATTCGAGCAGGCTGGCCAGCGCATCGCCCACCACCGCGCCGCGGCAATGGCCCATATGCATCGGGCCGGTGGGATTGGCCGAGACATATTCGACGTTCACCCGCCTGCCGCCGCCGGCGGAAGAGCGCCCGTAATCCGCACCCAGCGCGGCGATGGCGGCGATCTCCGCGCGCCAGGCGGCGTCGGACAGGCGCAGGTTGATGAAGCCGGGCCCGGCGATCTCCGCGCTGTCCACTTCGGGCAGCGCGCTTAGCTTGCCGGCGATCGCTTCCGCCAGCGCGCGCGGATTGGCGCCGGCGGGCTTGGCCAGCACCATTGCCGCGTTGGTGGCCAGGTCGCCATGGGAAGGGTCGCGCGGCGGCTCCACCGCCACATTCGCGCGCGGCAGGCCGGCGGGCAGCGCTCCTTCGGCTTCGAGAGCGTCGAGAACATCGGCAACATGGGCCGCGAAAGCGGCGTGGATCGTCCTGGTTTCAGCCATAGCGGGCGCCGTTAGCCTGTTTGACCGCAGCGCGAAAGGATGTGTATCGCCTAGCGGTCAGCCTTCGCGCACCGCGCGCACCGCCGCCGCCCCGGCGAAAGGCGCGATGGCGGCCAGCACCAGGCTGATCGCGGCGGTGAGCGCGATGCCCGTTTCCCCCCCGGTGGAAAGGCTGCCCGCGCCGAAGATCAGCAGCGGCACGGCCAGCGGGATCAGCAACAGGCCGGACAGCGCCGCCCCGGCGCGCAGCCCGGCGGTCAGCGCGGCGATGGTCACGCCGATGGCGGCCAGCCCCGGCGTGCCTGCAAGCAGGCCCAACTCCACCATGCGCAGAGCGGCGGCGTCGATCCCGAGCAGGGCGGAGGCGGGCAGGGCGGCGATCATCAGCGGCGGGCCGAAGCTCAGCCAATGGGCCAGCACCCGCACCGCGATCACCGTCTCCTCCGAGATGCCGCGCAGCGCCCATTGGTCGAAGAAGCCCTGTTCGAGGTCGGGCGCCACCAGCCGGTCGAGCGGGAGGATCGCGGCGAGCAGGGCCGCGACCCAGATCACGCCTCCGCCCGTGCGGGCGAGCAGCGGCGCATCCGGCCCCACCGCGAAGGGATAGAGCATGGCCACGGCGAGGAAGAACAGCAGCGGCAGCAGCGTGCCCCCGCGCCGGCCGCCGGGCAGGAACAGCGCGAGATCGCGCCACAGGATGCGGGCAAGGGCGCTCATGCGGCGAAGTCCGGCAGGTGGAGCGTTTCCAGCCCGTCGAAGCGGAACGGCTGGTGGGAGGCGATCACCGCGATGCCCCCCGCCGCGCAATGATCGCGCGCCAGCCGCTCGATCAGGCCGACCGCGTCCGTGTCGAGCCCGTTGAGCGGCTCGTCCAGCAGCCAGACGGGCGCTTGCTGGCCGAGCAGCCGCGCGAAGGCGGCGCGCTTGCGCTGGCCGGTGGAGAGGTAGCGCACCGGCACGTCCAGCAGCCCGGCCAGGCCCAGCATCTCCGCATGGTCTCCCATCGGGCCTTCGTCGATCCCGCGCCAGAAGCCGAGCGCCTTGTCCAGCGGGAGATGCTCGTCCAGCGCAGGCCGTTCATCCAGCAGGCCGATGGCGCCGATGCGCGAGACGCTGCCTTCGAAGGGGCGGGCAAGGCCGGCGAGGATGCGGATCAGGCTGGATTTGCCGACCCCGTTGGGGCCCGTCACCTGCAGCGCGCCGCCCGGCGCGAGCGCAAGGGAAACGCGCGCGAAGAGCAGCCTGTCCCCACGGCGGCAGGCGAGATCGTTCGCCGAGAGACGGCACTCTTGCATGGGATCGCCGCTTAGGGGAAAGGCTGCACAGCGACAAGCAAGGAGCCGCGCCATGTCCATTCCCCCATTGAGCGATGCCGAGCGGATCGAGGCCCTGTCCGAGCTGCCCGGCTGGACCCTGCGCGACGACAAGGCCGCCATCTCGCGCGATTTCCGCTTCCGCGATTTCAGCGAGGCCTTCGCCTTCATGGCCCGCGTCGCGCTGCTGGCCGAGAAGCTGGACCATCACCCCGAATGGTCGAACGTCTACAGCCGGGTGCACGTCACCCTGACCACCCACGATGCCGGCGGACTCTCGGAACGCGATATCGCGATGGCGAAGGCGATCGACCGGATCGCGTGAGAGGGGTGTTTCGTCATTGCGAGGGAAGGCCCCGAAGCAATCCAGGGCAGTTGCCCGGCACCCTGGATTGCCGCGTCGGCTTCGCCTCCTCGCAATGACGAGGGAAGAGGCCGCTACTCCAGCTCTTCCTCGGCCTCGGCCAGCCGGCCGGCGCGTTGGCGCAGCTTGCCGGGCATCCATTTCGCCATGAAGCGCAGCCTGCGGGCGGTCTTGCCGATCACCCAGTGGAGCCTGTCGCCATGCACCGCCTGCCATGCGGCCTCGGCCACGTCCTCCACGGGGGTGAATTCGAGGCCGGCCCGCGTCACCATCTCGCGGATCGGCGCGCCGTGCTTCGCATTGGGCGCGTGTGACAGCAGCGGCGTGTCGACGAAGCTGGGCATCAGCGAGCGGACCCTGATCCCGTCCGCCGCCCATTCGCCGTCCAGCGTTTCGGTGAGCGAGCGCAGGCCCGCCTTGGTCACGCCGTAGATGCTCTGGTTCGCGACGCCGTAGAGCGCGGCGGCGCTGGCGGTGTTGAGCAGGCAGCTTCCCGGTGCGGCCTGCTTCAGCCAGGGATAGGCCGCCTGCGCGCCATAGATCGCCCCGCGCAGGTTGACGTCCAGCGTGCAGTCGATCTCCTCGCGGGCAAGCTCGGACAGCGGGCCGCCCAGCGGGACGCCGGCATTGTTCGCCACCACGTCGATCCGCCCGCCGCAGGCCAGGGCGAAGGTCTTCAGAGCGACATCCCACGCGTCCCGCTCGCGCACGTCGAAAATATGGGCATAGCTGAAGCCGCCCGGCAGCAGGGCCTCGGTCTCCTCCACCCCCTTCGCGTCCACGTCGCCCAGGCCGACGAACCAGCCTTCCCTCGCGAAACGCTGCGCGATCGCCCGGCCGATGCCGGAGCCGCCGCCGGTGATGAAGATCGAGCGCCTTTGCGCCATGTGCAGTTCCCCCTCCGCGCCGCTGCTACAGCGCGGCGTTGTTGTAAACGTGCCAGGTGAAGAGGGCCACTGCCCCGCGATGCGGCCGCCAGGCTTCTGCCAGCGCACGGGCCTGCTTCTCGCTCGGCCGGGCTTCGAGGCCGAGGATCCGGCCGATCCCCGCCTGCACCGCCAGATCGCCCGCCGGCCAGATGTCGGGCCGCCCTTCGGCGAAGAGCAGGTAGATCTCCGCCGACCAGCGGCCGATGCCCTTGATCCGGGTGAGTTCGGCGATCGCTTCCTCGTCATCCGGGGGCAGGGCGTCGAAATCGATCTCCCCGCCCGCCACCAGCTCGCATAGCGAGCGGATATAGGATTGCTTCTGGCGGGAAAGGCCGCAGCTGCGCAGCGCGTCGAAATCGGCGGCGAGTATCGCTTCCACCGGCACGTCTTCCCCCACCAGCGCTTCCAGCTTGCCCCACATCGAGGTGGCGGCCGCCACGCTCACCTGCTGGCCCACGATGGTGCGCAGCAGCGTGGCGTGGCCGGTGGAGCGGATGCGCGGCTCGGGATAGCCGACCAGGTCTAGCGCGCGGGCCATTGCCGGCTCGAGCCCTGCGACCCAGTCGATCCCTTCCCTGATCTGTCCGGCTCCGAGGCGCATGGCGGTTTCCATCTGCTTGCAAAATCGAGTGCCAGCTCGTAGCAGCCCGCGCAAGCGGCCTCCATAGTGGATCGTTAGCGGATCGTTCCGGGCCGTTCCGTGGGGCCAATTCTCGAGGAAGCGAACGCATGCCCAAGCTGATCGTGGTGAATCGCGCAGGTGAGGAAACTTCGGTGGACGTGGAATCCGGGCTCTCGGTGATGGAGGCCATTCGCGACAACGGGTTCGACGAACTGCTGGCGCTGTGCGGCGGCTGCTGCAGCTGCGCGACCTGTCACGTGCATGTCGATCCGGCCTTCGCGGACAAGCTGCCGCCGATGAGCGAGGACGAGAACGACCTGCTCGACAGTTCCGAGTTCCGCGACGCCACTTCGCGCCTCTCCTGCCAGCTTCCCTTCACCGACGATCTCGACGGCCTCAAGGTGACCATCGCCGAGGAGGACTGAAGCCCTCCTAGGGCAGGCCCAAGCGCATTTGCGTTGCGACGGGGATCGATGCTGCCTAACCAGCGGCGCATGACTGCGGTTACCTATCCCGTTACGCTGGGCAACTCGCTCGCCCTGATCGGCAACACCCCGCTCGTGCTCCTCGAAGGGGCCAGCGAAGCCGCGGGCTGCGAGATCTACGGCAAGTGCGAATTCCTCAATCCCGGCGCCTCGGTGAAGGATCGGGCGGCCCTGTGGATCATCCGCGATGCGGAAGCGCGGGGGGAACTGCAGCCCGGTGGCACGATCGTGGAAGGCACGGCGGGCAATACGGGAATCGGCCTGGCGCTGGTCGCCAACGCGCTCGGCTACAAGACGATCATCGTCATGCCCGAGACGCAAAGCCGCGAGAAGATGGACACGCTGCGGGCCCTGGGCGCGGAGCTGGTGCTGGTGCCGGCCGCGCCCTACGCGAATCCCGGCCATTTCGTGCATACCAGCCGCCGCCTGGCGGAAGAGACGCCGGGCGCGGTGTGGGCCAACCAGTTCGACAACACCGCCAACCGCAAGGCACATATCGAAAGCACCGCGCCGGAAATCTGGCGCCAGCTCGAAGGCCGGATCGACGGTTTCACCTGCGCGGCGGGCACCGGCGGCACCGTCGCCGGGGTCGGCATGGGGCTCAAGGAGTTCGACGAGAAGATCACCATCGCGCTGACCGATCCGCATGGCGCGGCGCTCTACAACTACTACGCCCATGGCGAGCTGAAGGCGGAAGGTTCCTCGGTGGCCGAAGGGATCGGCCAGGGCCGGATCACCGCCAATCTCGAAGGCGCGCCGATCGACACGCAGTTCCGCATCTCGGACGAGGAAGGGCTGGAATGGGTCGCGCGGCTGTTGCGCGACGAAGGGCTGTGCCTCGGCCTGTCCTCCGGCATCAACGTGGCGGGTGCGGTCGCGCTGGGCCGCGAGCTGGGCAAGGGCGCGCGGGTGGCCACGATCCTGTGCGACACGGGCTTCCGCTACCTCTCCTCGCTCTACAACCGCGAATGGCTGGAAGCGAAGGGCCTGCCGGTGTTCGAGTGGCTGCGCTAGGGTTCTCGTTCAACCCATCGCGTTCACTCCTCATGTTCAATCCCGTCATCCCCGCGGAGGCGGGGATCCAGGGGCGACGGCGGAACTGGATTCCCGCCTTCGCGGGAATGACGAGAGGGCCGGGATAATATCCCATAAGGTTATTTATCTTGACATCGTGATGCTGTTGTGGCACAAATAGACAGGATCGGAAAAGCCCGATTCGAAACGGCCATGCTCCCGAGGCTTGGAGCGCGGCGAGCAATAGGGTAGATTCATCCGATGCCATCCAACGACCTTTCCCTCGACCGGCAGGAAGATGACGACGCGCCCGCCATCGTGATCGGTGGCAGGCGGGCCGAGGCGGTGCATCGTCTCCAGGTGGGCGCGTTCGGGCTGGGCGCGATCGTGCTGATGGTGGCGCTGGCCAATATCGTGATGGAACGGGCGAAGGAAACCGAGGCGACCATCGTGCCCGAGGCCGCTTCCACGGTCGCCGTGCAACCCATCCCCACGCCGAACAAGGATCCGCTCGTCGATGCCGGCGTGGTTCCGGAAATGCCGGCGCACGGCGCGCAGACGGACAAGCCGGAAGGCAATAATGGCGCTTCCGCGGCGCAGCCTTAACGTCCGGATACTGCTCGTCGCGATCGTGGGGCTGGCGGTCGGCCTGGCGGTCTGGGCACTTTCGGGGCGGGAGCGGCAGGGGCAGCTTCCTCCGCTGGGCCTGTTCTCCACCCTGCCGATCTATTGGGGCGAGGCGCGGGACCTTTCCGGCGTGGTGGACGGGACGGCGCAACCCCATTGGGCGCGGGCCGCGATCGAACGGGAACGCAGGCTCCAGCCGCTCGACCTGCTCGACGCGGACAGGCTGCAGGCCGTTCCCGATCTCCTGATCGCGCAGCCCCGTGCACTCTCGCCGGCCGAGAACGTGGCGCTGGACGATTGGGTGCGCGGCGGCGGGCATGTGCTGCTCTTCGCCGATCCGATGCTCACGGCTGCCTCGCCCTTCCCGATCGGGGACCCGCGCCGCCCGCAGGATGTGACGCTGCTTTCCCCGATCCTGGCGCGATGGGGGCTGCGGCTGACCTTCGACGAAGCCCAGCCGGAAGGCGAGCGGATGGTCGAGGTGGCAGGAGGGCCCGTGCCGGTCGATCTTGCGGGCCATTTCGAACAGGTTCCCACCGCCCCGGATGCACCCGCCGCTTGTGGCCTGGAAGCCGGGGGCGTGCTCGCCGATTGCCGGATCGGCCGGGGCAGGGCGCTGATCGTGGCGGACGCAGCCCTGCTCGACGGGCGCGGCGAGGATCCGGATGGGCGCACCGCCGCGCTTTCCCGCCTGATGAAGAAGGCGTTCTCGGCGGATTGATTCTCGCCCGGGCCGTTCCCCTTCAGGGGAGGGAAGATTGAGGGCTTATCGTCACCCCAGCGAAAGCTGGGGTCTCAGCCGACGCCTGCCATTTCGTCATTGCGAGCGTAGCGAAGCAATCCAGGGCCGTTGCGTGGGGCCCTGGATTGCTTCGTCGGCTTCGCCTCCTCGCAATGACGAAAAGGGATCGACGCGCACCACGCCCGAGACTCCAGCTTTCGCTGGAGTGACGAGGGACGCCTGCCGCTCATAGGGGAAATCGCGGGAATTATGCTTTCCCTCATGGGGATTCGCGCCCAAATGCTTGAATTTTCTCGGAACATTTACTGAACACGGCAAGGATTCCTGTTATCGGTTAGCTGAAAAAATCTATATGAATCAGTTTTTTATGACTTAATCCCCTAAAATCCCGTGATTTTCCCTTTCATCCCCGATAAGCGCGGGTTACACAGTGTTTCCATCGGCAAGTTGTCTTCGTTGCACCCTGCCTGTGCGGGATGGGCGGCCCGTGCCTGCGCGGTCCGGAACGGGGAGGATTTGGGTCGGTGTTTTTTTGGGTTCGAGCCGCGGGGCTAGGTCCGAGAGCGGGGCAGGCAAGGTGTCGGGAGCACAGGAGGTAGTCTACAGCGGAACCGGCTTCTCGCTTCGCGGCGAGAAGGGTCGCTTCGTCCTGCCTCCCGCATTCCGCAAGTCGGTGGCCGAATCCAGCGACGGCAAGATCCTCTGCCTCGCCAAGCATGAGCGCTGGAACTGCCTCACCGGCTTCGGCCTCTCCCGCAAGGCCGACCTGGAAACCCAGATCGCGCAGGAACAGGAAACCGCCATCCGCACCGGCCGCGATTTCGACCCCGACCTGCGCCGCATGCAGCTTTTCGGCTTTTCCGAAGTGCCGTTCGACGCCTCGGGCCGCTTCGTGATGCCCGATCATTTGGCGGAGTTGGGCTGCCTCGACGGCGGCGTCTATTTCCATGGCGCCGGCCGCTTCTTCTTCCTGTGGAACCCGGATGAGCTGTTCCGCATGGGCGCGGGCCATGAAGGTGCGCAGGCGAGCTGCCGCTCGCTGCTGGCTCGCGAAGGCAAGGGGGGCAAGGGATGAACCTGCCCGGCACCGCCATGGGGGACGCCCCGCATGTCCCCGTCCTTCTGGACGAAGCGCTCGCCGCGCTCGATCCCGCGCCCGGAGACGTGATCGTGGACGCCACTTTCGGCGCGGGGGGCTATACCCGCCGGCTGCTCGACGCCGGGGCGATCGTCCATGCCTTCGACCGCGATCCCGATGCAGTGGCGGCGGGCCAGGCCTGGCCCGAAACGCGGGAGCAGCCGCCGCGCCTCGTCCTCCATCCGCGCCGCTTCTCCGAGATGCTCGCCGCCATGACGGAGGCGGGCGTCGCCTCGGTCGACGGGGTGGTGATGGATATCGGCGTTTCCTCCATGCAGCTCGACCAGGCGGAGCGCGGCTTCGCCTTCGCCGCCGATGGCCCGCTGGACATGCGCATGAGCCGGGAAGGGCCCAGCGCCGCCGATTTCCTCAATCATGCGGAGGAGGCCGAGATCGCCGACGTGCTGTATCGCTATGGGGAGGAACGCCAGTCGCGCCGGGTGGCGCGAGCGATCGTGGCGGCGCGCCCGCTGGAGAAGACCGGCGATCTCGCCCGCGTGGTGCGCAAGGCGCTCGGCCATCGCCCTGGTGCGCCGAAGGACCCGGCCACGCGCAGCTTCCAGGCGATCCGCATCCATGTGAATGGCGAGCTGGACGAGCTGGAGGCGGGCCTAGCCGCTGCCGAAGGCCTGCTGCGTGCCGGCGGGCGGCTCGCGGTGGTGAGCTTCCACAGCCTGGAAGACCGGATCGTGAAGCGCTTCCTGCGCGAGGCCGCCGGGGAAACCGCGCGCGGATCGCGCCATCTGCCCGCCGCGAACGACGCCGCCCCGGCCACTTTCACCGCGCTGTCCAAGGCGATCCGCCCGTCCGAGGCCGAGCTTGCGCGCAATCCCCGCGCGCGCTCGGCGACATTGCGTGCGGCCGTCCGCACCACCGCGCCGGCAAGGGAGGCCGCATGATGGCCAGGAAGACGGTGGTGGGCAGCAGGATGCGCAAGATCGGCTGGGCCGCCGTGCTGGTGGTCTGCACCGCGCTCTATCTCGCGCTGCACCTGCGGGTGAATGCGGTGAAGAGCGAAGTGCTGCAGGCGGAACGGAACATCGTTTCGCTCCAGCAGCAGAAAGTGATGCTCGAGACAGAGTTCGAGACGCGGGCCAACCAGCAGCAGCTCGCGGCGTGGAACGCCGTCGAATTCGGCTACAAGGCCCCCACCGCCGGCCAGTTCCTCGAAGGGGAGCGCCAGCTGGCGCAGTTCGGCACGCCGCGCGCCAAGGGCGCGCCGGAGCCGATCCGCGTGGCCAACGCCCCCGCCCCTGCCGAGCAAGACGAAGGCTTCGCCGCGATGGTCTCCCCGCTCGGCGGAAAGGCGATCGCCGCCGAAATGCCCAGGAACCATCCGCCGATGCCGGCTGCGAAGGAGGACCTTTCCGCCCGGCTCGTGCGCGGCGCGGCGCGCATCGCGCTGGACGAGATGGCGGAGGGAGCCCCGTGAATGCGCTCACCGTAAGCCCGGCGATTCATTCGGGCCGGATCGAGCTGGTCAATGTGCGCCAGCGCTCGCTGCTCACCGCGCGGCTGCGGGCGCTGCTGGTGCTGGGCGTGTTCACTCTGCTCGCGCTGCTCGCATTGCTGCGTATCGGCTGGCTGGGCGTGGTCCAGCCCGGCCCGCATCAGACCTCCTTCGCCGAGGCGCTGCTGCCCTCGCGCGGGGAGATCACCGACCGCAATGGCGTGCCGCTGGCGCGCGCCTTTCCCGCCTATGCGCTGTGGTTCAATCCCCGGGCGCTGGGCGACGGCGGCGCGCCGCTGGTCAAAACTCCCGCGGAAGTCGCGGGAGAGTTGGCGGCGATCTTCCCCGACATGGACCGGGCGAAGCTGACCGAGCGGCTCGCCAGCGGCAAGGGCGGCTATCTGCGCCGCCGGGTGCTGCCGGAAGAGGCGAACCGGGTCCACGCGATCGGCGAGCTTGCGCTGGAGCTTCCGCGCGAGACGGACCGGCATTATCCGCAAGGCTCGATGGCGGCGCATGTGCTCGGCTATGTGGGGGCGGACGGCCACGGCCATGTCGGCATGGAAGCCGTGCTGGACAAGCGCCTGCTCGACCCTGCCTTGCGCGGCCAGCCGGCGGCGCTTTCGATCGACATGCGGGTCCAGGGCGCGCTGGAGGACGAACTGCGCCGGGGCATGCTGTCCACCAGCGCGGTGGGCGCGGCGGGAATCGTGCTCGACGTCGATACGGGGGAAGTGCTGGCGCTGGCCTCCCTGCCCGAATTCGATCCGAACAAGATCGACGCCAAGGGCGAGAAATACATGTTCAACCGGGTGACCAACCAGGTCTATGAGCTGGGCTCCACCTTCAAGCCGCTGACTGTCGCGGCCGCGATCGACAATGGCGTGGTCACCGATCTTTCGCGCCGCTACCAGTCCAGCCATCCGCTGGAGATCGGCGGCTTCCGAATCCGCGACAGCCATTCGATGGGGGCGTCGCTCAACGTGCCCCAGGCGCTGATCCATTCCTCCAACATCGTCACCGCCCAGGTGGCGGACGAGCTGGGGGGCAAGGCGCTGCAGCGGACCATGGCCGATCTGGGCATGCATGAGCGGCCCTATATCGAGCTGCCGGCGCGAGGCTTCCCCATCTGGCACAAGGGCGACTGGTCGCGGCTGCGCACGATGACGGTGAGCTATGGCCACGGCATCGCGGTCACTCCGCTGCACCTGGCCAATGCCTATGCCACGATGGTCAATGGCGGGATCTGGCGCCCGGCGACGCTGCTGCGGGTCGAGCCGGGCCATGCGGCGAAGGGCCGTCGGGTGTTCAAGGCCAGCACCAGCGCGCGGATGAACCAGCTGCTGCGGATGATCGCGGTCTATGGCACCGGCCGCAACGCCGATGCCCCGGGCTTCCGGGTGGGCGGCAAGACGGGATCGGCGGAAAAGCCCGGCAATGGCGGCTATCGCCACCACTCGCTGGTCTCGACCTTCGCGGCGGCCTTCCCGATGGACAGCCCGCGCTATGTCGTGATCGCGATGCTCGACGAGCCGCAGGGCACGGTCGCCAGCTCGTTTCAGCGCACCGCCGCGTGGAACGCCGCGCCGATCGTCGGCCGGCTCATTCCTCGCATCGGCCCGCTGCTGGGCGTGATGCCCGATACGACCCGCGACATCGACTTGTCCGACCTGCGCCCGCTGGTCGGGGGGCATGCCGAATGAAGCTGGCGCGGCTGGTGGAAGCGGCAGGTCTCGGCGCCGCATCCCTCGGCCCATGGGGCGAAGGGACGGTCACGGGCTTCGCCATCGATCATCGCAAGGTCGCCCCCGGCACGGTGTTCGGCGCCTTCCGCGGCGCGCGCTTCAATGGGGAGGATTTCATCCCCGCCGCGGTCGCCGCCGGCGCGATCGCGGTGGTGGCCAGCCCCGAGGCGGAAGTGCAAGGCGCGGCCCATATCGCCGACCCCGAACCCCGCCGCGCCTTCGCGCATCTCGCCGCGCGCTTCTTCTCTCCCGTGCCTGCAACGGTGGTTGCCGTGACGGGGACCAACGGCAAGACCTCCACGGTGGAGATGACCCGCCAGCTCTGGCGCATGGCGGGGGAGCGGGCGGCCTCCATCGGCACGCTGGGCGTCACCACGCCGGACGAATCCGTCTCCACCGGGCTGACCACGCCCGACATCGTCACTTTCCTCGCCAACATGGCCGGCCTTGCCCGCGAGGGTGTGACTCATGTGGCCTATGAGGCGTCGAGCCACGGTCTTTCGCAATATCGCAACGAGGGGCTGCGGGTGGCGGCGGGCGCCTTCATCAATCTCAGCCGCGACCATCTCGATTACCATGCCGATATGGAGGACTATTTCGCCGCCAAGATGCGCCTGTTCGACGAAGTGGTGGCCGATGATGGCGCGGCGGTGGTCTGGATCGGGGACGAATGGGCCAGGCGTGCCTGCGACCATGCGCTGCGGCGCGGCCTGCGGCTGATCACCGTGGGCGAAGGTGCGGACGGGATCGGCCTCGTCTCCCGCACGCCCGGCAGGCTGGGGCAGGAACTGCTCGTCGAATATCAGGGCCGTTCGTTCAGAGTGAAGCTCCCGCTGATCGGTGCCTACCAGGCTGCCAATGCGCTGGTTTCGGCCGGGCTGGTGCTGGCGACGGGCGGGGATGCCGGGGCGACCTTCGACGCGCTGGCCCGCCTCCAGCCCGTGCGCGGGCGGCTGGAGCGCGCGGCGATCACGCCGGCCGGCGCGCCGGTCTATGTCGATTATGCGCACACGCCGGATGCGCTCGGTGCCGCCATCGCGGCGCTGCGGCCTCATGTGGAAGGGCGGCTGATCACCGTGTTCGGCGCCGGGGGCGACCGGGACCGGGGCAAGCGTGCACCGATGGGCGAGATCGCCGTGCGGCAGTCCGACCTGGTGATCGTGACCGACGACAATCCGCGGGGGGAAGACCCGGCCGCGATCCGCGCCATGGTGCTGGAAGGCGCCGCCGGCGCGCGCGAGATCGGCGGCCGGAGGGAAGCGATCGCCGCCGCCGTCGCGGAAGCCGGCCCGCACGACATCGTGCTGATCGCGGGCAAGGGCCACGAGCAGGGCCAGATCATCGGTGCGGGAGACGATATGCGGATCCTTCCTTTCGACGATGTGAGCGTCGCGCGCGAATGTGCCGGAGGGATCGCTTGATGGCCTCGCACCCCTTGCCGCTTGCATGGCCCGCCCAGCCGTCGGACGAACTGCCGCTTGCGTTGTGGGACGCGGCCTCGATCGCTGCAGCCACCGGAGGCAGGGCGAGCGGCGATTTCCAAGTTTCGGGGGTCGAGATCGATTCCCGGGACGTGATGGAAGGGGACCTGTTCTTCGCATTGAAGGGCGAAGCGATGGACGGCCACCGCTTCCTCGACAGCGCCTTCGCCAAGGGCGCCGCCGCGGCGGTCGTCGACCGGCCGATCGATGCGCCGCACATATTGGTGGAGGATACCTCAACTGCGCTTGAGGATCTTGCTCGGGCCGCGCGGAACCGCGCCGAAGCGACGGTGATCGGCGTGACCGGATCGGTGGGCAAGACCGGCGCCAAGGAAGCGATCTTCGCCGCGCTGGATCGCTCAAGCCGAGGCGCGGCGCATCGATCGGTGCGCAGTTACAACAATCACGTCGGCGTGCCGCTCAGCCTTGCGCGGATGAATGCGCGCACGCGCTTCGGGATCTTCGAGATGGGCATGAACCATGCGGGCGAGATCGCCGCGCTCACCGTGCAGGTGCGTCCGCATGTGGCGGTGATCACCACCATCGCGCCGGCCCACATCGAGAATCTCGGCAGCGAGGAGGCGATCGCGGACGCCAAGGCAGAGATATTCAAGGGGCTCCAGCACGGCGGCACCGCCGTGATCCCCGCCGACAGCCCGCATTTCGGCCGGCTGCGCGAAGAGGCGCTGGCGGCGGGAGCCACGGTGATCGGCTTCGGCCGTTCGGCGCAGGCCCATGTCCGCCTGCTCGATGCCATCCCGCAGCCCAATGGCAGCTCGCTCGTCACCGCCGATCTCGGCGACCGGCGGCTGTGCTATTCGGTGGCGGAGCCGGGCGATCACTGGGTGATCAATTCGCTCGCGGTGATGGCGGCGGTCCGCGCGGCGGGCGGCGATCTCGGCGCGGCCGGGCTTTCGCTGGCCGGCATGGGCGGGCTCAAGGGGCGCGGCGCGCGCCATCGCGTCCCGGCTGCGGGAGGGCAGGCGCTGCTGATCGACGAAAGCTACAATGCCAATCCCGCCTCCATGCGTGCGACGCTGGCGCAGCTCGGCCAGACCCCGGCCAGCCGGCGGATCGCCGTGCTCGGCGCGATGAAGGAACTGGGCGATTTCAGCCCGGCCTTCCACGCGGCCCTGGCCGAGCCGATCGTGGCGGCGAATGTCGATTTCGCGCTGCTTGTCGGCGCGGAGATGGATGCGCTGGTGTCCGAATTGGGGAAAGGCGCCAAGGGTGCGCTTGGCAAGGCGATTCGCTTCGCCCATTGCGCAGATCCTGAAGAAGCGATCGCCGCGCTGGAGGAATTCGGCCTCGGCGGCGGCGATGCGGTGCTGGTGAAGGGTTCGAACTCGGTGGGGCTGGCTCGCCTGGTCGCCCATTTCGCCGAGGCAGGAACGGGTCTGTAGGGAAGGCTGATGCTGTATCTCCTCGCGCAATGGCTGGACTTTCACGGGCCCGCCAACCTCGTGCGCTACCAGACCTTCCGGGCTGGCGCCGTGCTGCTCACCGCGCTCCTGATCGGGCTGGTGATCGGGCCGCGCTTCATCTCCATGCTGCGCGTGCGCCAGGGCAAGGGCCAGCCGATCCGGGAAGACGGGCCCAAGACCCATCTCGCCAAGCGCGGCACCCCCACCATGGGCGGGCTGATGATCCTCGTCTCGCTCTCGCTCGCGATGCTGCTGTGGATGGACGTGTCCAGCCCCTTCGTATGGGCCTGCCTCGCGGTGACGGTGGGCTTCGGGCTGATCGGCTTCCTCGACGATTATGACAAGGTGACCAAACGCAGCCATAAGGGCGTATCGGGCAAGGTGAGGCTGCTGGCCGAATTCGTGGTGGCGGGCATCGCCTCCGCGATCATCGTCAGCCAGATCAACACTGACCTCTACGTGCCGTTCTTTTCCGATCGGGTGGTGCCCATGGGGCCGCTCTACTACCTGTTCGCGGCCACCTTCATCGTCGGCTTCGGCAATGCCGTGAACCTCACGGACGGGCTGGACGGGCTCGCCACCATGCCGGTGATCGTGGCTTCGGGCACCTTCGCGATCATCTGCTACCTGGTCGGCCGGGTCGACTATTCGGAATATCTCGGCATCCCCTATGTCCCCGGCGCCGGGGAACTGGCGATCCTGTGTGCGGCGATCATGGGCGCGGGGCTGGCCTTTCTATGGTTCAATGCTCCGCCGGCAGCGGTGTTCATGGGCGACACGGGCAGTCTGGCGCTGGGCGGGGCGCTGGGCGCGATCGCGGTCGCCGCGCATCACGAGATCGTGCTGCTGATCGTGGGCGGGCTGTTCGTGCTCGAGACCGCCTCGGTGATCATCCAGGTGTTCTGGTTCAAGCGCACCGGCAGGCGGATATTCCGCATGGCGCCGATCCATCATCATTTCGAACAGCTGGGCTGGGCCGAATCCACCGTGGTGGTCCGTTTCTGGATCGTCGCGATGGTGCTGGCGCTGCTCGGCCTTGCGACGCTCAAGGTCAGGTGATTACCTCCTCCGCCTTCTCCGGAAAGCTTTACGCCGTGCTGGGGCTCGCCCGCTCGGGCCTGGCCGCCGCGGAGACGCTGCTGGCGAGCGGGGCGGAGGTGGTGGCGTGGGACCGGCAGGACAATGCCCGTGCCGCGCTGGAAGGCAGGGCGCGGCTGGCCGATCCGCTGGAGATCGACCTTGCGGGGTTCGACGGAGTGGTCGTTTCCCCCGGCGTTCCGCTGAACACCCATCCGATCGTTCCGCATGCGCGCGCGGCAGGCGTGCCGGTGATCGGCGATATCGAGCTGTTCGCCCAGGCGCGGGCGGACCTGCCGCCGCACAAATTGGTGGGGATCACCGGCACCAACGGCAAGTCCACCACCACGGCGCTGGTCCATCACCTGTTGGAAAGCGCGGGGATCCCGGCGCGGATGGGCGGCAATATCGGCCTGCCGATCCTGGCGCAGGAACCGCTGCCCGCCGGTGGGGCCTATGTGCTCGAACTGTCGAGCTACCAGATCGACCTCACCTTCTCTCTCGGCTGCGAGGCGGCCGCGCTGACCAACATCACCCCGGATCATCTCGACCGTTACGAGGATTTCGCGGGCTATGCCGCTTCCAAGGCGCGGCTTTTCGCCATGCAGGGGGCTGGGCAGTTCGCGGTGTTCGGCTGCGACGATGCGCCGACCTGCGCGATCTACGCGGCGGAAAGGGTGCGCCGTTCGCCGGGCCGCGCTGTCTGCGTGGACAAGGAAGGCATCGCCGCGCTTCAGCCCGGCTGGCATTCGCTCCAGGGCCCGCACAATCTGGAGAATGCGGCCATCGCGGCCGCGCTCGCAGGCGAGATCGGCCTTGCCCGCGCGCAGATCGAAGCCGGCCTGGCCTCCTTCGCCGGCTTGCCGCACCGGATGGAGCGGCTGGGCGAGATCTGCGAGGTGCTGTTCATCAACGACAGCAAGGCGACCAATCCGGCCTCCACCGCGCCGGCGCTGGCCGCCTTTCCTCCCGCGCCGGACAAGCGCATCCACTGGATCTGCGGCGGGCTGCCCAAGACCGACCGGCTGAATGAGTGCGAGCCCTTCTTCGGCAATGTCGCCGCCGCCTACACGATCGGGGAGGCCGGGCCGCTCTTCGCCTCGCTGCTGGAGCCATCGATGCATGTCGAGCGCTGCGAGCTTCTGTCGGAAGCGGTGCGGCGCGCGATCGCGGCGGCAAAGCCCGGCGATGTGGTGCTGTTCTCCCCCGCCTGCGCCAGCTTCGACCAGTTCCGGGACTACGAGATGCGCGGCGACACGTTCCGCGAGATGGTGAGCGCGCTCACCGGCCAGCCATGCCGGCGCGCCGGCTTCGCCACGGGGGATGCCGCATGAATCCGGGCGAGCCCTACATCCCGCGCGGCGACCGGCTGCCCGCGGCGCCTCGCGGCCGGCTCGACAAGCGCAGCCAACTGCGCATCTGGTGGCGCGAGATCGACCGGGTGTTGCTCACGCTGATCCTGCTGTTGATGGCGATCGGGACGGTGGCCGTGGCCGCGGCTTCCCCGGCGAGCGCGCGCCGCCTGTCCACTTCCGCCGCCAGGCTGGACGATCTCTATTTCTACTGGCTGCACCTGCGCTGGCAGTTCCTCGGCATCCTCACCATGCTGGGCATCTCGATGACGCCCAAGCTGTGGGCGCGGCGCGGGGCGATCCTGCTGGGCGCGGCGATGCTGATCGGGCTGATGCTGGTTCCGGTGATCGGGTCCGAAGTGAACGGGGCGAAGCGCTGGCTCAAGCTCGGCCTCAGCATCCAGCCGTCCGAATTCCTCAAGCCCGCTTTCGCCATCGCGCTGGCCTGGATCCTTTCCTGGCGGGTGCGCGATCCGAACCTGCCGGTGATCCCCATCGCCACCGGGCTGGTCATGCTGGTCGCCGGCCTGCTGATGGCCCAGCCCGATTTCGGTTCCGCCATCCTCTATCTCGGCACCTGGGGGGTGCTGGTGGTGCTTTCGGGGATCGACATCCGCAAGATCGGCGCGCTGATGGGCGCCGGCACCGCCCTGGTGGCGATCACCTATCTCGCTTACGACAATGCCCGCCACCGGATCGATGCCTTCCTCGGCGGCGGCACCGCCTTTGACCAGGTGGACCTTGCCCGGCGCACCCTGCTGGCCGGCGGATGGACCGGCAGCGGGCTGTGGCTCGGCACCCGCAAGCTCTCGCTGCCGGAAGCGCATACGGACTACATCTTCTCGGTGATCGGGGAGGAGTTCGGGCTGGTGATCTGCGCGCTGGTGGTGGTGGTCTATCTCGCGATCATCGCCCGCGTGCTGGTGCGGCTGATGGACGAGGAGGACCTGTTCACCATCCTGGCCGCATCCGGCCTGATCTCGCTGATCGGCGGCCAGGCCTTCATCAACATCCTCGTCAACCTGCAGCTTTTTCCCTCCAAGGGGATGACGTTGCCGCTGGTCAGCTACGGCGGGTCGTCCACCATTGCCCTGTGTCTTACTGTCGGGCTGCTGCTGGCCTTGACCCGGCGCAACCCCTATCTCAGCCGGGAGGGATTCGGCTGGCTCGCCCCCTTTGCGAAGGGCGAAGGCGGGAAGGGCGGCCGGTCCGGCGAAAGATCGAGGGGAATACGGGCTTGAGCGCCGCATCGAAGCATTTCGTCCTGGCCGCCGGCGGCACGGGCGGCCATCTGATCCCCGCCTTCGCGCTCGCGCGCGAGCTGGAGCGGCGCGGGCATCACGTGGCGCTGATCACCGACGAGCGGGGGGCAACCATTCCGGGCAAGCCCGATTTCCTGCCTGCCCATGTCCTGCCCGCCGGCCGGTTCGGCAAGAATCCGCTCAAATGGCCCGGGGGGATCGGCGCGGTGCTGCAAGGCCGCAGCATGGCCCTGCGCCTGTTCGAAAGCTTCGAGCCGAGCGCGGTGGTCGGCTTCGGCGGCTATCCGGCACTGCCTGCGCTGCTCGCCGCGACCTCGGCGAAGATCCCCAGCGTGCTGCACGAGCAGAATGCGGTGCTCGGCCGGGTGAACCGCCTGCTGGCGCGCCGGGTCGACGCGATCGCCACCGCCTATCCGGAAGTGGATCGGCTGAAGCCGGCCCTGGCCGAAAAGGTCCATCTGGTAGGCAATCCGGTGCGGCCCGAAGTGCTTGTCTTGCGGGATGAGCCCTATCCTCCCTTCACCGAGGATGGGCTGCTGCGCGTGCTGGTGACGGGCGGCAGCCAGGGTGCGCGCGTGCTGTCCGAAGTGGTGCCCGATGGCCTCGCCATGCTCCAGCCCGCCTTGCGCGCGCGGCTGCAGGTGACGCAGCAATGCCGGGCGGAGGACGTGGATGCGGTGCGGGAACGCTATGCCAGCCACGGCATCCCCGCCGAGCTCGGCACCTATTTCGAGGACATGGCCGCCCGGCTGGCGGACGCGCATCTGTTCATCGGCCGCGCCGGAGCCTCCACCATCGCGGAACTGACCGCGGTGGGCCGCCCGGCGATTCTCGTCCCCCTCCCGATCGCGACCGACGATCACCAGGCGGCCAATGTGCGCGAGATGGTGAAGGCCGGCGGCGCGCGCTCGATCCGCCAGCCGGGCTTCACCGCCAAGGAGCTCGCCAAGCAGATCCAGGCCATGGCGCAGCATCCGGGCAGCCTGGCCAATGCGGCCCATGCCGCATGGAATTGCGGGCGGCCCAATGCGGCAAGGGACCTGGCCGACCTGATCGAGAGCTTCGGCGGGGAGCCGCTGATGGATGTGATCCGCGTGAATGGCGGCGAAGCGCCGACGACAGGGCGCGAGGCGCTGGCACGGGAAGCCGTCCGATGAGGGGCGTCGGCACCGATATCGGCACGATCCATTTCGTCGGCATCGGCGGGATCGGCATGTCCGGCATCGCCGAGGTGATGAACAATCTGGGCTATACCGTGCAGGGTTCCGACATTGCGGAAAGCGCTTCGGTGGAACGGCTGCGCGCGCGCGGGATCAAGGTGATGATCGGCCATGCGGCGGAAAATCTCGGCGATGCGGCCGTGGTCGTCACCTCCACCGCGGTGAAGCGCGACAATCCCGAGGTTGCCCTTGCGCTCGAAAGCCGCGTGCCGGTGGTGCGGCGGGCGGAGATGCTGGCGGAGCTGATGCGGCTCAAGAGCACGGTGGCGGTGGCCGGCACCCACGGCAAGACCACCACCACCAGCATGATCGCCTCCCTGCTCGATGCGGGTGGGATCGATCCCACCGTGATCAATGGCGGGATCATCGAAAGCTATGGTTCCAACGCGCGGCTCGGCGGCAGCGACTGGATGGTGGTGGAAGCGGACGAAAGCGACGGCAGCTTCCTGCGGCTGGACGGGACCATCGCGGTCGTCACCAATATCGATCCCGAGCATCTCGATCACTACGGTTCGTTCGAGGCGGTGAAGAAGGCCTTCGTCGAATTCATCGAGAACGTGCCGTTCTACGGCGCGGCGGTGCTCTGCATCGACCACCCCGAAGTGCAGAACGTGATCAGCCAGGTGCGCGACCGGCGCGTGGTGACCTACGGCTTCTCCGCCCAGGCGGACGTGCGGGGGGACAATGTCACCCCGTGCCCCGGCGGAAACCGCTTCGACGCCGTGATCCGGGAGCGGGACGGCAGCCAGCGGCGGATCGACGGGATCGAGCTGCCGATGCCCGGGCGGCACAATGTGCAGAACGCGCTGGCCGCCGTGGCCGTCTCGGTCGAGATGGGCTGTCCGGACGAGGTGATCCGCACCGGTTTCGCCAAGTTCGGCGGGGTGCGCCGCCGCTTCACCCGTGTGGGCGAGGTGGCCGGTGCGGTGGTGATCGACGATTACGCACATCACCCGGTGGAGATCCGCGCCGTGCTGTCCGCCGCGCGCGAGGCGGCGGCGGGGCGGGTGATCGCGGTGGTCCAGCCGCATCGCTACACCCGCTTGCGCGACCTGATGGATGAATTCCAGACCTGCTTCAACGATGCGGACATGGTGTTCGCCGCCCCGGTCTATCCGGCGGGCGAGCAGCCGATCGCCGGGGTGGACAGCGCAGTGCTGATCGCTGGCCTCAAGGCACGCGGGCACCGGTCGGCAGCGGAGATTTCGGGCCCCGCAGAGCTGGCGCAGGTGCTTTCCGGCATCGTGCAGCCGGGCGATCTGGTCGTGTGCCTCGGCGCGGGGGACATCACCCGCTGGGCGGCCGGGCTGGCTCCGGCGATCGCCCGGGGAAGGGAGGCGGCCGCATGAACCAGGCGCCTTTTTCCGATATCGACGAGGCGATGACCAATGTGCTGCCCGCGCATGCAGTGCGTGGCAGGCTGACGGCCAATGCCCCGCTGGCCCCGCTGGTCTGGTTCAAGTCCGGCGGTGTGGCGGACTGGCTGTTCGAGCCGGCGGACCTGGAGGACCTCACTTCGTTCCTCGGCCGGCTCGGGGGGAAGGTGCCGGTGATGGCGCTGGGGCTCGGCTCCAACCTGATCGTGCGCGACGGCGGCGTGCCCGGCGTGGTGGTACGGCTCGGCAAGGCCTTCGCCAAGGTGGAGCAGGTGGACGAGCGGACGCTGTCATGCGGCGGCGGTGCCAGCGGCATCCTGGTCGCCTCCACCGCGCGCGATGCGGGGATCGCGGGGCTGGAGTTCCTGCGAGGCATCCCGGGCACTGTGGGCGGCTTCGTGCGGATGAACGGCGGTGCCTATGGGCGGGAAGTGGCCGACATACTGGTCGATTGCGACGTGGTCCTGCCCGATGGCGGCTTCGCGCGGCTCGATGTGGAGGAACTGCGCTATTCCTACCGCCATTCCGTGCTGCCGGCAGGGGCGATCGTGGTTGCCGCGCGCTTCCGGGGGGAGCCGGGCGATCCCGTCGTGATCGGCGCGGAGATGGACCGTATCGCCGCGGCGCGGGAGGAAAGCCAGCCGCTGCGTTCCAAGACCGGCGGCTCCACTTTCAAGAACCCGGAAGGGGACAAGGCCTGGCGGCTCGTGGACGCGGCCGGTTGCCGCGGCCTAGCCATGGGCGGGGCGCAGGTGAGCGAGAAGCACACCAATTTCCTCATCAACACGGGCGATGCGACCAGCGCCGATATCGAAGGGCTGGGCGAGGAAGTCCGCCGCCGCGTGGCGCAGAGCCAGGGCGTCGATCTCGAATGGGAAATCCAGCGGGTGGGAAGGCCGTGAAAGTGAAGCATAAGATGCTCCCCCATCGGGGGAGCTGGCAGCGCGAAGCGCTGACTGAGGGGGCCTGCGGCTATGTAGGGGCGGCCCCCTCCACCGCGCTGCGCGCGGTCCCCCTCCCCCGTTGGGGGAGGATTTCGGCGTGAGTCTCTCCAGGCTCCATGTGGCGGTGCTGATGGGCGGCTGGGCCAATGAGCGCCCCGTCTCGCTGATGAGCGGCGAAGGCGTGGCCCAGGCGCTGGAGGAGCGCGGCCACCAGGTCACCCGGATCGACATGGACCGGCAGGTCGCCGCGCGCATCGCCGAAGCCGCGCCCGACGTGGTGTTCAACGCGCTCCATGGCGTCCCGGGGGAAGACGGCACGGTGCAGGGCATGCTCGACCTGATGGGCATCCCCTATACCCATTCAGGCCTCGCCACCTCGGTGATCGCGATCGACAAGGAACTGACCAAACTGGCGCTCGTCCCGCATGGCATCCCCATGCCCGGCGGGCGGATCGTGAAGAGCGCGGAGCTCCACGAAGCCGATCCGCTGACCCGGCCCTATGTGCTGAAGCCGGTGAACGAAGGTTCCTCGGTGGGCGTGGCGATCGTCACCGACGAAAGCAATTACGGCAACCCCATCCGCAAGGATGTGAAGGGGCCGTGGCAGCAGTTCGAAAGCCTGCTGGCCGAACCCTATATCCGCGGGCGCGAGCTGACCACGGCGGTAGTCGGCGATAAGGCGCTGACCGTGACCGAGCTGGTGCCCAAGTCCGGCTTCTACGATTTCGACGCGAAATATACCGAAGGGCTGACCGAGCATGTCTGCCCGGCGAACATCCCGCCGGAGATTGCGGAGCTGTGCAGGCAGGTCGCGCTCAAGGCGCATCGGGTGCTGGGCTGCCGGGGAACCAGCCGTTCGGACTTCCGCTGGGACGACGAGCGGGGGGAGGACGGCCTGTTCCTGCTCGAGGTGAACACCCAGCCGGGCATGACCCCGCTCAGCCTCGTGCCCGAGCAGGCGCGCCATTGCGGGATGGATTACGGCGATCTGGTGGAGGCGATCATCGCCGAGGCGCTGGCCTTCTTCCGGGCGAAGGAGGGCTAGGTGGCGCAGACGATCAAGCGCAAGGCCAGGGGCGTGCGCCGCGCGGCGGCGGCGCGGGGCAATGCGCAGAAGGTGAAGAAGGCAAGGGCGACAACCGGCTCGTTCCTGGACGGGCTGATGCGCTGGCTGCCTTTCACCGAAGACCAGCTCCATCGGATATTCCTGGCCGTGATCCTGGGCGCTGGCGTCGCGCTCGCCTGGTTCGTCGCCAGCCTGGCGGGAGTTCCTGCGATGGCCGGGCAGCAGATCGCGGCGCTCGCCTCCGATGCCGGCTTCGAGGTGCGGCGGGTGGAGGTGCGCGGCGTCCAGCGGATGAACGAGCTCAAGGTGTATGAGCGGGTGCTGGGTGAGCGCGAGCGGGCGATGCCGCTGGTGGATATCGCCGCCGTGCGCAACGATCTGCTCCAGCTCAGCTGGGTCAAGGATGCGCGCGTCTCCCGCCAATTGCCCGATTCGCTGGTGGTCGACATCGTCGAGCGGACCCCGCATGCCGTGCTGCGCAAGCCCGGCCGGCTGGTGCTGATCGACGCCACCGGGCACGAGCTGGAGCCGATCTCGCCCGCCAATGCCAAGGGGCAGCTGATCATCGAAGGTCCGGGCGCGGGCCGCCAGGTCCCGGCGCTCAGCCGCCTGCTCGACACTGCGCCCGCGCTGCGCCCGCAGGTGGCCGAGGCGGAATGGATCGGCAATCGCCGCTGGAACCTCACTTTCAAGACCGGGCAGGTGCTGGCCCTGCCGCAGGGGGAACAGGCCTCGGCCGATGCGCTGACTTCCTTCGCCCGGCTCGACGGGGTGAACCGCCTGCTGGGCGGCAAGGTGGTCGCGTTCGACATGCGCGCGCCCGACCGCATCTACATGCGCATCCCCGGCCGGTCGGAGCCGCAGCGGCTCGATGCATCCACGGCCGGCAAGGCGAAGGAGGAGTGATGGCTACCCCCCCACGCATCACCAAGGTCTTCGGCGCGATCAATATCGGCTCCTTCCGCATCTCCGCGATGATCGCGGGCATCAGCGAAGGCGGGGAGATGATCGTGCTCGGCTCGGGCCACCGCGCGGCGCAGGGGATCAAGCGCGGCTATGTCACCGACATGGCGGCGGCGACCTATGCGGTGCGCGATGCGATCGAGCGCGCGGAGAAGCTCGCGGGGACGAGCGTTTCCAGCGTGTGGATCGGCTGTTCCGGCGCGGGGCTCTCCAGCAAGATCGCCCAGGTCGAGGTCGAGATCGGCGGGCGGCGGATCGAAGAGGACGATATCGAGCACCTGCTCGTCGCCGCGCGCGACGGGCTGCAGCCCGACGGACGGATGGTGCTGCATGCCCAGCCCGCGCATTACACGCTGGATGGCGCGCATGGGGTGGCCAATCCCAAAGGGCTGCATGCCGAGCGGCTGGGGGTGGACATCCATGTGATGTGCGCGGACGGCGCGCCGGTGCGGAACATCACCGAAGCGGTGCAGAACGCACATCTCGACGTGGAGGCGGTGGTCGCTTCCCCGGTGGCGGCCGGCTACGCCTGCCTCAGCGGCGAGGAGCGCGAACTGGGCGTGGCGCTGATCGAGCTGGGCGCGGAGATGACGAACGTATCCGTCTATGCCGGCGGCATGCTGCTGGGCATGACCGCGATCCCCGCAGGATCGGCGGATATCACGGATGCGATCGCCTCCCATTTCGGCATCCGGCGTTTCCAGGCTGAGCGGCTCAAATGCGTGGCCGGCTCGGCGATCGCGACCCCGACCGACCATCGCGAGATGATCCCGGTCAACGGGCCGGGCGAAGATCGTGCCGGCCCGCTGGCCCGCCATGCGGACGACAAGAACCGCATTCCCCGCGCCGAGCTGGTCTCGGTCATCACCGCCCAGCTCGACCGGCAGGTGGGGGAGATCGGCAAGGCGCTCAAGGCGCTCGGCTTCAGCGGGCGCAACGGGCAGGTGGTGCTCACCGGCGGCGGCGCGGAGCTGGCCGGGATCGCCGACTATGCGCAAGGGGCGCTGGGCCGGCCGGTCCGCATCGGCAGGCCGCCCGCCCTGCGCGGCCTGCCGGAGGCGCATGGCGTGCCTGGGTTCTCGACGCTGGCGGGGCTTGTGCTCTATGCTGCGGCGGACCCGGTGGATGTCCGCTCGATCGGTTCGCGCTATCAGCCGACGGTCCGCCTCGCCGGCTTCGCGCTCGCCCAGCGCGTGTTCCAGGCGCTGAAAGAGTATTTTTAGAAGGCGTGCGGGCGGGTTGTCTGTATTGTGTCAGACTGTGGATAAGGATTGACTCGCTGTGCACCTGCGATTCCCTTTATGGCACAAGCGCAACAATGAGCGTCCCACGCGACATGCCTCGGAGAGAGCTTAGATGAGCATCAATATCGGCCCCCCTTCCGTCGACGAACTGCGTCCGCGGATCACCGTGATCGGGGTGGGCGGCGCTGGCGGCAACGCGATCGCCAACATGATCCAGGCGGAGATCGACGGGGTCGATTTCATCGTCGCCAACACGGACGCGCAGGCGCTCAACAATTCGATCGCCGACACGCGTATCCAGCTCGGGCCCGATATCACCCAGGGCCTGGGCGCCGGCTCGCGGCCCGAAGTCGGCCGCGCCGCGGCGGAAGAGACGGTGGCGGAGATCGAGCGCTCGCTGGAAGGCGTCAACATGGTCTTCATCGCGGCCGGCATGGGCGGCGGCACGGGCACCGGCGCAGCGCCGGTGATCGCCGAGGTCGCGCGCCGCAAGGGCGTGCTGACCGTGGGGGTGGTGACCAAGCCGTTCCTGTTCGAAGGCACCCGCCGCATGCGCGCCGCCGATGCCGGGATCGACGAGCTGCAGAAGCATGTCGACACCCTGATCGTCATCCCCAACCAGAACCTGTTCCTGGTCGCCAAGGCGGAAACCACCTTCAAGGAAGCGTTCCAGTTGGCGGACGAAGTGCTGCAGCAGGGCGTGCGCTCCATCACCGACCTGATGGTGATGCCGGGCCTCATCAACCTCGACTTCGCCGATGTCCGCTCGGTGATGGGCGAGATGGGCAAGGCGATGATGGGCACCGGCGAGGGCGAGGGCGAGAATCGCGCGCTCGAAGCCGCCGAACGCGCCATCGCCAACCCGCTGCTCGACGGCGTTTCGATGCAGGGCGCCAAGGGCGTCATCATCTCGATCATCGGCGGCGACGACATGAAGCTGCTCGAGGTGGACGAAGCGGCGAACCACATTCGCGAGCTGGTGGACCCGGAAGCGAACATCATCTGGGGCTCGGCCTTCAACCCGGACCTGCAGGGCAAGATCCGCGTCTCGGTGGTCGCGACCGGGATCGAGCAATCGGCGGAGCAGGCCGAGCTGGCCAGCCAGCCGCTCAGCTTCGCCGCCTCGCGCGGTCCGAAGCGCCCCGTCCTGCCCCTGCCGACGCAGGACGAGCAGCCGCAGGTTGCCAATGCCGGCCTGCGCGCAGGCTTCGGGCTGACGCCTCCGCCCGCTCCGGTGCCCGAGGCTTACGAGCCGGCCCCGGCTGCGCCTTCCGCCGCTTTCGACGAAAGCGAGGAGGAGGAATATGACGAGCCCGGCCAGGGCGGCTACGCCTCGCTGACCGGCGACGCTATCCAGACCGGCGGCACGGGGGAAGAACCCCAGGCCGAGTCCACGGCCGAGGAGGACGTGCTCCCGCTCGAACTCACGCTGGAGGACGAGGAAGCCCCGCCAGCCGAGCGCGCCAGCACGCAGGACGAACTGTTGCTCGATGCCAGCCGGCTCGCCGCGCAGGATGAGCCGGTGCAGCCGGGCCGGCGCCGCGGGCTGCTTTCCGGCAGCGAGGAACCCGCCGCCGCTCCGCCGCCGCGTGCCGCTCCGGCGGCCGGCGGGTCGACCGGCGGCAGCACGCTGTTCGAACGCATGGCGAACCTCTCCCGCGGGGCGGCGAAGGGCGACGATGGCGGCGAGGATGGGGATGACGATGCGAGCGGCCCTTCGCTCAGCATCCCCCGTTTCCTCGGCCGGCAGAACAACCAGTAAGGGAAAGCATGGCCTGGATGGCGCGCCCGCCTGCCATTCGGGCCGCTTCGCTGCGCGGCGTGCGGTTGTGCGCCCTGCTGGGAAGCGCGGCCGCGCTGTCGCTTCCGGCCGGGCCAGGCTGGGCGCAAAGCGGCGGGCAGGCCGTCTCGCGGGCGGTGGTCCAGCCCCTGCCGTCCGAGGCGACGAGCAATCTCAACACGGCGCTGAAACGGCTTTCGACCCAGCCGGATGACGTCGGTGCGCTGCTCCAGGCCGGGAACGCCTCGCTCGAACTGAACCAGGCCGACACGGCGATCGGCTTCTTCACCCGTGCGGATTCGCTCGGCACCTCCAAGGGGCAGGCCAAGGCGGGGTTGGCCGTGGCGCAGGTGCGCAAGAAGCTGCCGGTGGATGCGCTGCGCCTGTTCGAGCAGGCCAAGGCCGAAGGGGCCCCGCTCGCCGAATATGCCGGCGATTACGGGCTGGCCTATGATCTGGTGGGCGACAATGCCCGGGCGCAGGAACTCTATCGCACGGCGCTTGCGCAGAAGGACGATCCGGAGATCACCCGCCGCTTGGCGCTCAGCCAGGCGATCGCCGGGGATCGCAACGCGTCCGAAGCCACGCTGCTGCCGCTGCTCCAGCACCAGGACCTTGCCGCCTATCGCACGCGGGCGTTTGCGCTTGCCGTGCTGGGGCGGACGGAGGAAGCGGTCTCGATCGCCGATACGATGATGCCGCCCACCCTGGCCGGCAGGATCGCGCCCTATCTGCGTTACATGCCGCGCCTCACGCGGGCGCAGCAGGCGGCCGCCGCCAATTTCGGCCATTTCCCCGACGCCGCGGTGATCGGGCAGGACGATCCGCAGATCGCGGCCTATTCGCGTGCCGCCGCTTCGCCGCAAGTGGCCGCCCAGGCGGTGGACGCGCGGCTGGTGCCCGCCGGCAAACCGCTGGGCGGCTCCACGCCGGCGAAGCCCGCCTCGCCCCCCACGGTCGCCAAGGCAGAGCCGAAGCCGGAGCCTCCCAAGGCGCCGAAGCCTGCCTCGTCGTCCGTCCGGGGTTCCCCTGCGCCCGCCTTGGCAGCAGCGGCCCCGGCAGCGGCAGCCCCGGCCGCGCAGCCGGCTTCTCCGCCCGCCTCCGCCGCGCCCGCTGCCCCGGCACCCGCACCATCGGTTTCGCTTGCATCGGCCTCGGGAGCGGCCGGCCAGGGCTCGTTCGACCTGGGAGAAGTGGGCGGCAGCCGCGCGGCGGCGGTTCCGGCCGCGCTCGCTTCCCACACGCCGCCGGCCTCCAGCGCTGCTCCCGTGCCTGCGCCCGTTCCCGCCGAAGCCGCGCCTGCGCCGGCCTCGCTCGCGGAGGCCTTCGCCGAGTTCAAGTTCACGGAAACCTCGGCGAAGCCGGCTCCCGGCGCGGTGGACGTGACCGCGATCTCCCCTCCGCGCGAAGTGGTGAAGAAGCCCGAGCCGGTAAAGCCCGAGCCAGCCAAGGCCGAGCCCGCAAAGCCGGCAAAACCGGCGAAGCCTGCGAAGCCGGCCGATCCCAGCCGGGCGTGGGTGCAAGTGGCGACCGGCAAGGACCGCTCCGCCCTTGCCTTCGACTGGCGGCGCATCTCCGGCAAGGCTTCGGCAGCGTTCAAGGGCCGGAGCGGCTATGTCGCGAAATGGGGCCAGACCAACCGCCTGCTCACCGGGCCTTTCGCGAGCTCGAAGGAAGCGCAGGCTTTCGTGGCGGAGTTGAAGAAAGCGGGGATCGATTCCTTCACCTTCACCAGCGATGAAGGTGAGAAGGTCGATCCGCTGGGGAGCAAATAAGCGGCCCGGCCGTTTCATCGCATGAGCGGGCTGTTCCACCGCTTTTGCACAGCTTGTGAACAGTCTTGTCGAGTTTTGCCCAATGCCGCGCGGTGCGCGGATTGCGGGCGATATGCTTGCCAACGCATTCACCATCCAAGGAACTGCAATACGGGAAGCACAGGATGAGGGCCGGCGAAGAGGATCTGGAACGCGACGACGCGGCCCCCGTCGACATGCTCGCGCAATTGTTCGAGGCGCGGGGCTGGCCCTGCGAATTCGTCAGCGAGGACGAGATTTCCGGCGAGATCCAGGGCGCCTGGGCGAAATACCAGCTGCGCGGCATCTGGCGGGACGAGGATCGGGTGCTGCAACTGCTCTGCCTGCCCGATATCCGCGTGCCCGACGCGAAGCGCAGGGCCACGTTCGAGCTGCTCGCGCTGGTCAACGAGCAGCTCTGGCTGGGCCATTTCGACATCTGGTCCACCGGTGGCGTGCTGCTCTACCGCCATGGCCTGATGCTGGGGGATGACGGGCTGCTGAGCCTGGGCCAGGCGCAATTCGCGGTCGAATCCGCCGTTTCGGAATGCGATCGCTTCTACCCCGCCTTCCAGTTCGTGCTGTGGGGTGACAAGAATCCGGCCGAGGCGCTGTCCAGCGCGCTGGTGGACGCCGCGGGCGAGGCCTGAGCGGGGCCTGGACGTGGGGCCTGAGCGCGGCCTTGACCTGAAAGGCGGGCTGCGTCAGTCCGCTCGCTCATGAGCACATTCGAATCCATCCTGATCGTCGGCTGCGGGAATATGGGCGGCGCGATGCTGGCCGGCTGGCTGGCCGGCGGGATCGAGGCGCGGCGCTTCACCGTGGCCGATCCGCGATACGACCAGGCGCCCGAAGGCGTCACGGTGCTGCGCGAGCTTCCGGCGCAAGACGGCTATGACGCGATCCTGCTGGGCGTGAAGCCGCAGATGCTGGGCGACGTGGCGCCCGCGGTGGAGCCGTTGGCCGGGCCCGGAACGGTGATCCTCTCGATCCTTGCCGGGGTCGAGCTGGCCACGCTGGCGAAGCGCTTTCCGCGCGCCGGGGCGCATGTGCGCGTGATGCCCAATCTCTCGGCGGCGCTGGGCAAGTCCCCGATCGGGCTTGTGAGCGCGGAAGCGGGTGAAAAGTTCGACGCGCGGCAACGGGCCGCGGTGGACGCGCTGATGGCTCCGCTCGGCACGGCCGAATGGCTGGAGAGCGAAGGGCTGATGGATCTCGTCACCGCCCTTGCCGGTTCGGGCCCGGCCTTCGTCTATCGCTTCATCGACGCGTTGGCCTCCGGCGCCGTCGCGTTGGGTTTCGAGCCGGGCCAGGCGGAGCGGCTGGCGGTGGCGACCGTGGAAGGCGCCGCCCTGCTCGCCGCTGCCTCTCCCTATTCTCCCGGTGAACTGGCTCGCCGTGTTGCTAGCCCCGGCGGCACCACTCAGGCCGGTCTCGACGTGCTCGACCGTGATGGTGCGCTGGCGCAACTGGTGGAGCAAACCCTCCGCGCCGCCCGCGACCGCAGCATCGAAATGGCTGCCGAAGCGAGGAAAGCCTGAATCCTTGAAAAGATCCCCCCTATGCGAAGCATGGTGGAGGGGCAGGTTGTGCGAGTTACCCCTCCACCCCGCCGCCTGCGGCGGCGCGGTCCCCCTTCCCATTCCCTGCGGGAACAGGGAGGAACTTGTCCTCCGTTGAGGGGGGTGGAAGAAACCCTCTTGACATACAGAACCACATTGGTTATATGAAGGACGGCACGGGGCGGGAGCGATTGCGCAGCCTTCCTCCCCTGTCGGACCGGGGCTCCCTTTTCGAGCCGGCCAT
>Ga0164243_10000791_pt1 | contig 55211 bp, 60 predicted proteins | sample OricompcompostOP_FD_108781 | JGI IMG/M metagenome (GOLD analysis project Ga0164243, IMG submission 108781) | Organic Plus compost microbial communities from Emeryville, California, USA - Original compost - Organic plus compost (OP) | ecosystem: Engineered > Solid waste > Mixed feedstock >... | reverse complement strand
GTACGCCCCGAGCATCTCGCGCCGGTTCCGGCCGATCACCCCGGACCGGTGCTGCGGGGCCGGGTGGACATTGTCGAGAACCTCGGCAACGAGGAAATCGCGCAATGCGAGGTCGGCGACTCGCGGGTGAGTGTCCGCGGCCCCCGCCCGATCGGGCTCGCACCCGGTGACGACGCGACGCTCGCGGTACGCGCCGAGCACGTTCACCTCTTCGCGCGGCAGAGCGGCCGCCGCCTGACCTGGGAGCCGGAACCGGTTCCCGTCCTCGTTCCCTGAAAAGGATCCACGCATGTTCCGCAAACGTGTCATACCGCTCGTGGCCGTCGCGCTCGCTGCCGTCCTCGGCGGCTGCGCCACCGTCCCCACGACCACCTCGCAGGAAACGGATACCGGCTCCATCATCCCCGAGTTGTCGCCCGGCCAGCAGGTGTCAATCCGCTGGGAGAGCTACAACCTCGCCAGCGCCGGAGTTTTCGGTGACACCACGAAGAAACTGGTCGCCGAGTTCGAGCGCCTGCACCCCAACATCCACGTCGAGGCCGTTCCGCCGCAGGGCGGGGTGAACGAGGTCGCGCAGAGCGTGCAGCGTCAGGTCGTCGCGGGCAACCCGCCCGATGTCGGCCAGCTGACCTTCGCGGATCTGCGGTACACCGCGAGCGACCTCGGCGCGCAGCCGCTCGACAAGCTCGTGGGGCGCGACGAAGTGCAGAAGCTGCTCACCGCGGGGCCGCATCCGTACGCGCCGCGGGCCGCGGTGCTCGGCGACATCGACGGCACCACCTACGGCATTCCCTATGTCTTCTCGACACCGATGCTGTTCATCAACGCCGACCTGTTCCGCAAGGCCGGTCTCGATCCGGCCAACCCGCCCAAGACGTGGGACGAGGTCGCGGCCGCCGCCGCGGCCATCGCCAAGGTGCCCGGCACCGCGGGCGGCGGCTACGTCGCCTGTCTCGACGGGCCCTCCGGCGGCGACTGGTGCCTGACCGGCATCGCCCGGTCCGCCGGCGGCCGCCTGCTCTCCGAGGACGGCAAAACCCTCCCCTGGACCGACCCCAAGACGGTCGAGGCGTTCGCCGGTCTGCAGAAAGTCCAGCAGGCCGGGCCGAACGCCTTGCCGAACCTGTCCGGCAGCGACGCGCAGGACGCGTTCCTGCGCGGCAATCTCGGGATGCTGCTGACCTCCGCCGCACTGCAGAACGCCATCCTGAAGTCCTCCGCGGGCAAGTGGCAGGCGGCCGCCGCGCCGATGCCTGGCTTCGGGGCCACCCCGGCCGTGCCCACGAACTCCGGTTCGGCGCTGTTCGTGCTGACGAAGGATCCCGCCAAACAGCGTGCCGCGTGGGAACTGATCAAGTTCCTGACCAGCGCGGAGAGCGAGACCACGATCACCTCGAACATCGGGTACGTCCCGCTGCGCGCGTCGCTGATCGACGATCCGGCCTACCTGAAGTCCTTCGCCGACGCCCACCCGGACTTCGTGCGGCCCAACGTCGCGCAGCTCGGCAGGCTCGAGCCGTGGGTCTCCTTCCCCGGACCCAACTACCAGCAGATCCGGACCCTGCTGAACAAGGCGACCGAGGAGATCGTCTTCCGCGGCGCGGACCCGAAGTCGGCACTGTCCGCCGCGCGGGACAGCGCACAGGCCCTGATGCCGAAATGACGCGAACCACCGACCGCCCGGCCCCCGGCCGCTTCGTGGAGCCGGCGCCGCCGGCTCCACGGGCCGGTGGCCGCCCCACACCCGCCCGTCCCCGCTGCGCAGGCTGACCAGCGGCGCGACGCCCTACCTCTACCTCGTGCCCGCGCTTGCCGGGGTGATCCTCTGGGTGTACTCGCCACTAGTCCAGACCATTCAGCTTTCCTTCTACGACTGGAACCTCGTGCCGACCTCACCCGCCCGCCCGGCGGGCTGGTCGAACTACGGCGAGGCGTTCGACCTCCCGCAGCTCGGCAAGGCCACGATCAACACACTGCTGTACCTGCTCGCCTTGCTGCCCTTCACGATCGTGGTTCCCGTGCTGGTCGTGCTCGCGTCACAACGGGTGCACGGCAAGGCGAGAGCGTTCTACCGGACCGCGATCTTCGCGCCGTACCTCATCGCCCCGATCGTCACCGCCATCGTCTGGCGCTGGCTGCTCGATCCCGGTGGGGGACTGGTGAACCAGATCCTCGGCCTGTTCGGCGTCGCGCCCATCTCGTTCCTGCGCGACCCGCGGTGGGCGATGTGGTCGATCGTGGTGATCGTGGGCTGGCAACTGCTCGGTTTCGCCGTGCTCGTCGTGTCCGCCGGCGTGTCCGGCATCTCCGACGACTACGCCGCGGCGGCCCGCACCGACGGGGCCACCGAACGGCAGATCACCCGGCGGATCACGTTGCCACTGCTGTCGCCGACGCTGCTGTTCATGGCGACGCTGACCATCCTCGCCGCCGCCCAGCTGATGTTCCCGATGATCCAGACCCTCACGCAGGGCGGCCCCGGCGATTCGACCACCAACCTCTACTACCTGCTGTATGACACCGCGTTCGGCTCGTTCGACGTCGGCCTCGCTTCCGCCGCCAGCGTGCTGTTCTTTCTCGGCTTCGGAATCCTGGCCTGGGGCGCGGTATGGCTGATGGACCGCTGGAGCTTCCATGACGACTGACCCGACCATCCACCGCGCCGGCCGGATCAGCGGCATCGGCGGGCACCTCGGCCTCGCGGCGATCACCGTGTTCAGCCTGGTGCCGATCGCGTGGATGTATCTCACCGCGCTCCGCCCGCGCGAGGACGCACTCGGCCAGTCCGTGTTTCCCAGCGGCCTGAGCTTCGACAACCTGCGTGCCGCCGCGCAGCTGCTTCCGCTGGGCAGCCTGATCGGCAACACGGCGCTGATGGCCGTCGGCGTCGCGGCGTGCCAGCTGTTCACCGCGTTACTGGCGGCCTACGCGTTCGGGCGCTGGCGTTTCCGCGGCGAGCGGGTGTTGTTCCTGGTGTTCGTGGCCACCTGGCTGGTTCCGTTCCAGGTCACGATGCTGCCCAACTACGTGCTGCTGTCCAACCTCGGCTGGCTGAATACGATCACCGGTGTGATCGTCCCACAGGTAACCGCACCGTTCGCGGTTCTGCTGCTGCGCCAGCACATGCGCTCGTTCCCCCGTGAGCTCCTCGACGCGGCCCGGATGGATGGCCGCTCGCACTGGAACACGCTGTGGACGGTCGTCGTGCCGTCCCTGCGCGGACCGCTCGCGGCACTTGCCATCCTGTTGTTCGTGACCGCGTGGAACGAGTACTTCTGGCCGCTGCTCGTGCTGTCCGATCCGGCGTCGGTGGTGCAGATCGGGCTGCGCAGCCTGATCACCGAGGCGGGCACCGACTACGGGGCGATGATGGCCGCGGCCGGAGCACTGTGCCTGCCCATCCTCGCCGTGTATCTGGTGCTTCAGCGTCAGGTGGTCAACGCCTTCGTGCGTTCCGGACTGCGATGACCGGCGCACGAAAGCGGGCTGGTGAGCCGGTGTACCGGCAGGTCGAAAGCGAACTGCTCCGCCGGATCCAGGCCGGGGAACTCGCGCCCGGCCAGAAGCTGCCCCCCGAACCGGAACTCGCCGCCGAATGGGGGGTCAACCGGCTCACCATCCGGCACGCGATCGGCGAACTGGCGCGTGCCGGGCACGTCAACGTCCGGCAGGGCTCGGGTACCTACGTGGCCGAGCCGCAACTGGTGGTGGAGTTCGATCTGCCTCAGCTGCCATCCACGGACGCCGACGCCGGCAGCACGGCCACCATCGCCGATTACACCCGGCAGGACCAAACCGAGACCCTGGTGCACATCACCGACGCGGACACCGATGTGCGTGCCGTCGCGGCGCTCGAAGTGGCGGGACCGTTGCTGCGGGTGGACACGCTGGTCCGGGCCGGGGGCCAGCCGTTCCTGGCGAGCGGTTACTGGCTCGACGCCGCCCGGTTCCCCGGCCTCACCGCGACCGTCGGCGAACGCATCGCACTGTTCCAGGCCCTGCACGAGCGCTTCGGTCTGCGGCTGCGGCATGCCTGGCGTTCGCTCACCGCGACCGTGGCCACCCGGGAGGACGCCGCGCTGCTCGACGTCCCCCCGGGTGGCCCGGTGATGCTCCGCGAGGGAATCAACGTGGACGACGACAACGTTCCCACCATGTACCTGCGGCGCCGAATCCGCGGCGACCGGATCCGCTTCACGATGCGTTACGACACAACGGAAACACCATCGGCGTGAGGCGGGTTACTCCTTGACGGGGTTGGCGTTGACGCCGGCGATGAGCAGGTGGCCGGCGTCGACGGGGATGGTGACGCCGGTGACGTTGGCGGCGAGGTGGCTGTTGAGGTAGAGCGCGGTGTCGGCGATGGCTTGCGGGTCGAGCCAGGTCGTGTTGCGTAGCAGCGCGTAGTGGTAGCCGCCCTGGATCATGTCTTCTTCGGTGCCGTTTTCGTGGCCGGCGAACATGTCCCAGGCCCCCTGGTGGTCGGTCATGGGAGTCTTGATCGCGCCGGGGTTGATCGAGTTGCAGCGGATTCCGTAGGGCGCGAGTTCGAGGGCGATGTTCTTCATCAGCCCGATCACGCCGTGCTTGGCGGAGACGTAGTGCGCGTACTGTGCGCCGGGTTCGAGGCCGTTCACCGAGGAGGTGATGACGATCGACCCGGTTTTGCGCTCGATCATGTGCGGGGCGACGGCTTTGGCCGTTTTCCACACGCCGGTCAGGTTGACGCCGACCATCTCGTCCCACTGTTGCTCGGTCAGTTCCCAGAAGTTGCCCTGGGTCCAGATGCCGGCGTTGGCGATGAGGATGTCGATCGCACCGAACTCGGCGATTCCGCGCTTGACGGCGTCGTCCAGTGCGGCCTGGTCGCGTACGTCGCCCTCGATGGCGAGGATGCGGCGGCCCAGCGCCTCGACCTCCTTGACGGTTTCGGCGTGGTCGTCGGTGGTGGCGAGTTTGTAGGGCACGTCCACGGCCGGCGTGGTGAGGTCGAAGATGACGACGTCGGCGCCTTCCCTGGCGCAGGTGAGTGCGTGTGCCCGGCCTTGCCCGCGTGAGCCGCCGGTGATCAGGGCGACTTTGCCCTCCAAGAGTCCCATGTGGACTCCTCCTTTCGCTACAGTGCGCCGCCGGCGTCGATGACCTGGGTGGTGCCGGTGATGTATTTGCCCTCGTCGGTGACGAGGTGGAGCACGGTGTTGGTGATGTCGGCCGGTTCGAGCGCGGCGACGGGCAGGCGGTTGAGGGTCAGCGCTGCCTCTTCGAAGTCGGCGCGGGTGGGGTTGTCGAGGTCGGGCCGGAACAGGCGGTAGGTGGCGTCGTTGAGGATCATGCCGGTGGCGACGGTGGTGGGGTGGATGGTGTTGACGCGGATGTTGTGCGGGGCCAGTTCCTTTGCCAGCACCTTCATCAGCATGACCAGCCCGGCCTTGGCCGCCGAGTAGTGCGCGGTGTTCTCGTTGGCGTAGATCGCCGCGAGCGAGCTGGTGATCACGACGGAGCCGCCGCGGCCGGACCTGATGATGTGCGGGACGGAGGCTTTGAGCGACTTCCACACGCCGGTGAGGTTGATGTCGATCATGTCCTGCCAGGTCTGGTCGGTCATCTCCAGTGTCGGGGCGGGACTGGAGATGCCGGCGTTGGCGAGGACGATGTCGAGCCTGCCGAATCGCTCGACACCGGCGTTGACGGCGTCGGCGAGCGCGGCGGAGTCGCGGACGTCGGCGTCACGGGCGACGATGCCACGCCCGGTGGCCTCGACGAGCCGTACGGTCTCGGCCAGATCGCCCGCGTCGGCGAGCGGGTAGGGAACGCTGTCGACCTTCGCGGTGGTGTCGATGGCGATGATGTCGGCGCCCTCGCCGGCGAGCCGTAGCGCGTGACTTCGTCCCTGGCCGCGTGCGGCTCCGGTGATGAAGGCGACCTTGCCGTCCAATTTTCCCATGGATGTCTCCGTGTCCACTCTGACGACGGTTGATGACGTGAGGTTATGGCACACTGTGCCAGAAGTCGAGTGCACGGTGTGCGACTATTCCGGGGTGTCTGGTTCCGGTCAGGTGGACCGTGGTGGCCGTCCGGCGTTGACGAGCGCCCGCGCACTGGCCGAGGTCGCCCAGGAACTGTTCCTGGAGCGTGGTTTCGAGAACGTGTCGGTGGATGACGTCGCCGCGGCGGCCGGGGTCAGCCGGCGCACGTTCTTCCGGTATTTCTCGGCCAAGGCCGACGTGCTCTGGGTGGAGTCGCCCGCCGAGATCGCGCGCTTCCGGGACCTGCTCGCGGCCGCGCCCCCGGACGAGCCCTACGCCGGCGTGCTCTGCCGTGCCGCCCCGGAGGCGCTGCACCATCCGCCGGGCGACCGGACGTGGGCGCTGCACCGGGCGCAGTTGATCCTCACGGTGCCCTCGGTTCAGGAGAAGGCGGCCGTGCGGCACGCCGAGTGGCGGCGCGTCGCCACCGAGTTCGTGGTGGCGCGAAGGGGGAGCGCGCCGGACGATCTCGTGGCCATCGCGGCCGGCCACGCGGTTCTCGCCGCGACAGTGGGCGCGCACGAGTACTGGCTGACACATCCGCACGAGGAACTGACCGAGATCATGACCCGCTTCCTGCGGCTACTGGTTCCGGCGGCACCGGGTGGGGACGGCTGACGGTTCTGACGGTGGGAGCACGAAAACGCCTCCTGGATTGGGACAGCTCGATGTGGCTTACGCCGGGGCGCTGGAGACGGCTCGCGATCGGTTGGACTTGACCGAGCTGTTTGAGGTGCTGAAGCAGTGGCGGCGGGTCGCGGTGCTGCAGAGTGACCGGGAGAGCTTCCGGCGGGTGGCGCGACGGACGGCCGAACTGGTCACCGGGAAGCCGGTGCCCGCCGACGAGCCGCTGGAGGTCACCCGCGCCAAGGCCGGCCTGTAGTCGCGGGTGTACCGGATCGTCGTCGACGAGCGCGTCCAGGAGGAGCTCGATCGTTGCTGACCTTCGTGTTCGGCCCGCGCGGCAGAGGGCGGCATCGACGTGGGTGGGCTTGCGCATGAGTTCCGGCTGCTCATGCGCGACGCTGGGCCGCTGTGCGATCGATGATGGCGAGACGACAAAACCCCGGCCGCTTGAAGCAGAGGCGTGCCGGGGTCTTCGTAGATCATCGTACACGATGACTGACCTGCCTGCCCTTGAAGCGTGGTTCTCGCCCGATCGCCTCGCGCCCTATCGTCACGCGACCGGGAGCCGGAGCGAGGCGGTGGCGTTGTATGAATGGAACGCGGAGGTGTCGGCGGCGTTCTGGCGCACCCTCGGCCACGTTGAGGTCCTGGTCCGCAACGCTCTGCACCGCGAGTTGACCGCGTGGTCGCGCAAGCACCACGGTACCGACCGGTGGTATCTCGCGATCGATCCGATCGTGAACGTGCAGACCCGCCGCGACATTGCCGAAGCTCGCCGCCGTGGCACCCGCACCGGCCGGGCCGAGGCGCCGGGGCGCGTGGTGGCCGAGTTGAATCTCGGGTTTTGGCGGTTCCTGCTTGCCCGCCGCTACGACGGCACGCTCTGGCGCTATTGCATGTACAGGGCCTTCGGCGGGAAGCGTCGGGCGGATGTGGAGCACGCGGTCTCGCAGCTTCACCTGCTGCGCAACCGCATTGGTCACCACGAACCGATCCACAACCGACCGCTCGAAGACCTCCGGGAACTGGCCCTTGAGGTCGCGGGCTGGATCGACACGGGTGCCCGGGATTGGATCGCGGCCGGCGACCTCACGCCGGCCCTGCTCGCCCAGCGCTGAAGAACCTGTGCACCCGAGGACGCTCTGGGGCCGCGGTCGTTGGTGGAATGACCGAGGGGCCGTCTACCTGCGTAAACGGCCCCTCGTCGGTCGGGATGACAGGATTTGAACCTGCGACCCCCTGACCCCCAGTCAGGTGCGCTACCAAGCTGCGCCACATCCCGGCCGTCGCCGTGGCGACTTGGGAGAGCTTATCCGGTCCCGGAAGTCGCCGTGCAGGCAGGGGGCACCTCGCGGCCGGGGCGAGTCCTCAGCCGGTGGCGCGGACCAGGTCCTGCTCACCCGCGCCGCGGCTGTTGACCAGCTCGTCGGTGCGGGCGACCGGCCGAGCTGGTGTGCTGAACGCCCGCCGCGTCCAGTGCGCCCAGCGTCCGCGCCACCCCGGCGGCACCCTGGTCGCGGGTGGGGAAACCGGCGTCGTGCAGCCTGCGACCAGAAGCAACGGGCAGTAACCGGCGAGCGCAGGCGCACACGCGTGGGTGACATCGTGCCAGTGGCAACTGGGTTAGCATCACCGAGGCCACGAGGGAGGGAGCACGATGATCTTCATTACCGCCAGGTTCCAGGTGAAGCCCGAGCACGCCGACAACTGGCCCGAGATCAGCCGCGCCTTCACCGAGGCCACCCGCGCCGAGCCGGGCTGCCTGTGGTTCGACTGGTCCCGCAGCCTCGACGACCCGGCCGAGTACGTCCTGGTCGAGGCCTTCCGCGACGATGACGCCGGCGCCGCCCACGTCTCGTCCGACCACTTCAAGGCCGCCCAGCAGCAGCTCCCGCCCTACCTGGCCCGCACCCCGCGCATCATCAACACCAAGCTCGACCAGGACGACTGGTCGCTGCTCGGCGAGATGGCCGTCGACTAGTAGCCGCGCTTCGGCATCACGATCCACAGCACCAGGTAGATCAGGAACTGCGGTCCCGGCAGCAGGCACGACACCACGAACAGCAGGCGCACCGTGTTCGGCTTCCAGCCCAGGTAGTCGGCCAGGCCCGCGCACACCCCGGCGATCACCTTGTTGTTCCGCGAACGGGTCAACGATTTCGTCCTTGTCGTCATGGCTCCACGGTGCCCTGCCCTGGCACCCGCCGCATCAGGGAACCGACCCTGAAATTCACTGAACAATGGAGACCATGATGAGACACCTGGGCATCCTGGCGCACAGCGGCGAAGGCGCGGCGCTGTGCTTCCGCGCGTTCTGTCAGGAAGGTTTCCGCCGGCTCGGACCGCACGACCATCCCGACGTGACGCTCGATTTCATCGCGCTCGCCCGCAGCATGCCCGCCTGGGAGAGCGGCGACCACGCGGCGGTCCGTGACATTCTGGCGGAAAGCGTACGCAGGCTCGCCGCCGCGGGCGCGGACTTCTTCGTCTGCCCGGACAACACCGCGCACCTCGCGCTCGAACTGCCCGGCGCGGACCTGGCGATCCCCGGCCTGCACATCGCCGAGGTGGTCGCCGACCGCGCCGCCCGCGAGGGGTACCGGCGGGTCGGCGTGCTGGGCACGAAGTACACGATGGACGGCCCGGTCTATCCAGCGGCGCTCGGTCATCGTGGCATCGCGGCCGAGGTACCGCCGGAGCCGGCGCGGCGACGGGTCAACGAGATCATCTTCGAGGAGCTCGTCAACGGCTGTTTCCGTGAGAGTTCGCGGCGCGAGTACGTCCGCGTCATCGAGGACCTCGCCGCACGCGGATGTGACGCCGTGGCCTTGGTGTGTACGGAGATTCCGTTGCTGATCACGCCGGACGTCTCGCCGCTGCCCACGCTCGACTCCACGCGCCTGCTCGCGCGAGCGGCGTTCGACGTGGCGGCCGGCGAACAGGACTTACCGGACTGGTGGGGCGGTACGAAAGTATTGGTCTAGGCCAAAGCCTTGACGGTTACTAATGGTCTAGTCCACATTTGTGTGCGGCGTGGTTCCCTTCCCCTCAAGGAGGACAAGTGCATCGCCGCAGAATCGTCTCGATCATCGCCTCGGCCACCATCGCCGCCGGTACCGCTTTCGCCGCCGCCCCTTTTGCGAACGCCGCGACACTGAGCGACAAGTGGTACGCGTCGGCACCGTATCTGATGCCCCAGAGCAACAACCCGCCCGACCCGGTCTCGGTCATGACGGCGACCGGCCAGAAAGCGTTCCAGCTGGCGTTCATTCTCGCCCCCAGCGGCGGCGGCTGTAGTCCCACCTGGGACGGCACGTCCGCGGTCTCCGCCGACACCGTCGTCGCCGGTGTGGTGGACAAGATCCGCGCCGCGGGCGGCGACGTCTCGGTCTCCGTCGGCGGTTACGGCGGCACCAAACTGGGCCAGACCTGCGCGGATCCCGCCGCGACCGCGGCCGCCTACCAGCAGGTGATCGACAAGTACGGCCTCCGGGCGATCGACTTCGACCTCGAGGAACCCGAGTACGAGAACGACGCCGCGATGAACAACGAACTCGGTGCCGCGCAGATCCTGCAGCGGAACAACCCCGATCTGTTCGTCTCGGTGACCATGCCGGGTACGGCCGCCGGCACCGGCTGGTTCGGAACCCTGTTGCTGGACAAGGCGAAGGCGCTCGGCTTCACCCCGGACAACTTCTCCATCATGCCCTTCGACGGCGGCTTCAACGGCGCGGCCAGCCAGACCGCGGCGCTGGAGGCGTTCCACACGCTGCTGATGAACCACCTCGGCTGGGACAGCGCGACCGCGTACGCGCACGAGGGATTCTCGGGTATGAACGGGAAAACCGACGTGTCCGAGTACTTCTACCAGGCCGATTTCCAGACCGTGCTGGACTACGCGCTCAGTCACGGCCTCGGCCGGTTCACGTTCTGGTCGGTCAACCGGGACCGCGCCTGCGGTTCCTCGACCGACAACGGAATCTGCAGCAACGTCACGCAAAACGACTGGGACTTCACGAAGTTCACCGCGAAGTTCGGCGGATCGTGAGCCGGCTCAGGTGGTCTGCACCGCCGGCGGATGACCGTTCCAGGTCACGAAGCACGACGACGTGCTGCCATCGCGGCTGAAATCGACGCGCAGCCAGCCTTCGGCCTGCCAGGTCTGCATCTGCCAGCCGGCCTCCGGGATCGCGGAGACCAGGCGGGCCGAGGTCTCGGTCAGCTCCAGTACGACACGTCCGCCGGTGAGCTGATAACCACGCACGTCCCCGGCGCTCGTCGTCGTTGTCGTTGTGTCAGCAGGCTGGGATGTGCTCGTGTGCGGCGGAGACGCCGAGGTGGAAGGAGGAGCGGAAGTGGGCGCTGGAGTCGTGGTGGACGGCGGCGCGGCGACCGGGATCGCCTGCGTCCCATCGGCGAAGACGTTCGAGGCCAGCACGCTGTGCACGCCGAACCAGGACACCGCGATTCCCACCAGGGTGGCCGCCGCCCACGCCAGTGCACGTAACAAGGTTCGTCTCATCGGATGGCTACGGTAGCGCGCATGGCGACGATTCTGGTGGTCGAGGACGACGATTTCGTGCGCGCCGCGTTGCTGCGGCACCTGTCGGAAGCGGGGCACGCGGTGCGCAGCGTCGGCGCCGCACTGGAGGCGATCCGCGAGGTCACGCAGGTCGGCTGCGATCTCGTGGTGCTGGACCTCGGGTTGCCGGACCTCGACGGCGCCGAGGCGTTGCGCATGTTGCGGGGCATCACCGAAGTCCCGGTGATCATCGCGACCGCCCGCGACGACGAACCGAGCATCGTCCGGCTGCTCAACAGCGGCGCGGACGACTACCTGGTGAAACCGTTCTCGCTGGAGCAACTCGACGCGCGCATCAGCGCAGTGCTACGCCGCGTGCGGCCGACCGGCGAGACGCAGGCACTCCGCGTCGGCGGCCTGGTGGTGGATCCGCGCCGGCGCGAGGCCTCGCTCGACGGCGAGGCGCTGGATCTGACGCGCCGCGAGTTCGATCTGCTGGCTTTTCTCGCCGCGCGGCCGGGAACCGTGGTACAGCGGCGAGAACTGCTCGCCGGGGTGTGGCAGCAGGCCTACGGCGGCAATCAGACCATCGACGTGCACGTCTCGTGGCTGCGCCGCAAGCTGGGGGAGACCGCCGCGAAGCCGCGTTACCTGCACACGGTGCGCGGCGTCGGCGTCAAGCTGGAGGCGCCGCGGTCATGAGGTGGGCGCTGGCAAGGGTTTCCTTCGCGGTCACGACGATGGTGGCGCTCGCTTTCCTGGTCCCGCTGGGCTTGATGGTGAACGAGACCGCGCACGACAGGGCGTTCACCAGCGCCGAACGGCAGGCCGCGGAACTGGGGCCGGCGCTGGCGATCACCACCGACCGCGTCGCGCTGGAGCGTGCGCTGGCCAGCACCCGCAACGACGGAACCGTGGGCGTGCACGTGCCTGCCCAGTCCGGCAACCTGGAGACGATCGGGCAAGCGCGCGCCACGTCCGCGCAGCTGGCGGGCGTGACGAGCGGCGGACGGTCCGCTGTCGTCAACGTTGCGGGTGGATTCGCGCTCCTGCAACCGGTCGCGGTCGGCGGCGCGAAGATCGCCGTCGTCGAGGTGTTCGTGCCCGAGGCCGCGCCGAGCCAAGGCGTGCTCACGGCCTGGCTCGTGCTGAGCGCGGTCGCCGTGGTGCTCGTGCTGCTCTCCGTGCTCGCCGCCGACCGGCTGGGCACGCGGATCGTCGGCGCCGCACGCAGATTCGCCACGGCGGCGCGGGAACTCGGCTCCGGCGACCTGGATGCCCGCGCGCCCGCGCACGACGCCACCGCCCCGCCCGAACTGCGTGACGCGGCCTCGGCGTTCAACGTGATGGCCGACCGGGTGCGGCAGTTGCTCGCGTCGGAACGGGAACTGGCGGCGGATCTCTCCCACCGCCTGCGCACGCCGCTGACCGTGCTGCGGCTCAACACGGCGACCGTGCGGGACGCCGAGATCAGGCACGCGGTCACGCAACTGGAACACGAGGTCGACCAGATCATCCGCGCGGCCCGCGGCAGGGGAGCGGACCAGACGGCGGTGCTGGGCTGTGACGCGGCGGAGGTCGTGCGCGAGCGCACCGAGTTCTGGTCCGCGCTTGCCGAGGACCAGGGCAGACCGTGGCGCGTCACCGGAACCGGTAGCGGCGCTCTTGTGCCGGTGTCCCGCGCCGATCTGGCCGCCGCGCTGGATGCATTGCTGGGCAACGTTTTCCGGCACACGCCGGAGGGCGCGCGGTTCGCCGTGGACGTCCGGGTCACCGATTACGCCGTCACGGTCAGGGTTTTCGACGCCGGTCCCGGTATCGCCGATCCGGAGGCCGCGCTACGACGCGGCACCGGAGCGGGCGGTGCGGGCTCCACCGGCCTTGGTCTGGACATCGCACGACAGGTCGCGGAATCGACGGGAGGTGAACTGGCGATAGGGCGTTCTCCCTTTGGTGGCACGGAGATCCGGCTGCGGATGAAGCTCTCCGGCACCCGCGAGACGATGGCGGTACTGCCTTAACGGTGTCTTAAGAGACGTTCACGCCTCGCTGAGACAGCGCCCTCGACGAGAACGAGCGGGCTAGCGTCCCGCCGCGTCAGCACTTCTCCAGGAGGTAATCCGACGATGTCGTTCCAGAAAGGCCGGCACCGCCGTCGCCGGCAGCTGTTCTCCGGCGCGGCGGCGATCACCGCACTCGCGGGCGGGATCGCGTTCGCCGCGGTTCCCGGTACGGCCGGCGCCGACGGGCTCAGCGCGGTCTTCGCCAAGACGAGCTACTGGGACTCCGGTTACGCCGCCCGGTACGAGGTCAGCAACGCGACCTCGGCCCCGATGACCGGATGGCGGCTGGAATTCACGTTGCCCGCCGGTGCGAAGATCACGTCGCTGTGGAACGCCGCCTACCAGGTGGACGGTCAGCGCGTCACCGTCACGCCCGCGCAGTGGGACCCTTCGCTCGCGCCGGGTGCCACCGTCGACGTCGGTTTCGTCGTCAGCGCGCCCGGCGCGGTCACGACGTCCGATCCGGGCTCCTGCCTGATCAACGGCATGGACTGCGGCGGTTCGAACACGCCGGCCACCACCACGACGACGGCGCAAACCCCGTCCAGCACAACGAGATCCCCGGCCGGCAGCACGGCGGCGCCGAGCACCACGACCAGCGAGCCGGCGGCGGCCGCGTCGGGCCGGTTCGCGCCGTATGTCGACACATCGCTTTACCCGCCCTACGACCTCGTCTCGACCGCGAACGCCACCGGCGTCAAGGACTTCACGCTCGCGTTCGTGCTCTCGGGCGGTGGCTGCACGCCGAAATGGGGCGGCGTGACCGACCTGAACTCCGACGGCGTGCCCGGCCAGATCGGGCAGCTGCGTGCTCTCGGCGGTGACGTGCGCGTGTCCTTCGGCGGCGCCAACGGCAGCGAACTCGCGCTGGCCTGCGGCGACACCGCGGCGCTCGCGGACGCATACGGCAAGGCCATCAGCACCTACGAGTTGTCCAAAATGGACTTCGACATCGAGGGCAGCGCGCTGCCCGACACCGAGGCGAACACCCGCCGCGCGCAGGCGATCGCGCAGCTGCAGCAGCAGGCCTCGGCCGCGGGCCGCACGCTCGACGTGTCCTTCACCCTGCCCGCGCTGCCGACCGGGCTCACCCAGGACGGCGTGAACCTGGTGCGGAACGCCAAGGACAACGGCGTGGACATCTCGTCGGTCAACATCATGGCGATGGACTACGGCGACGGCGCCGCGCCGAACCCGGCCGGGAAGATGGGCCAGTTCGCGATCGACGCGGCCACCGCGACCCAGGCGCAGGTCAAGGACGTGCTGGGGGTTTCCGACGCCGACGCGTGGCAGCACGTCGCGGTCACCCCGATGATCGGCGTCAACGACGTGGCCACCGAGGTGTTCACCGTCGGCGACGCCGAGCAGGTCGCCGACTTCGCGGCGAGCAAGAACCTCGCCTGGCTGGCCATGTGGTCGGCGACGCGGGACACGCCCTGCCCCGGCGGTCAGGCCGGTTTCGCGCAGGCGACCTGCAGCGGCATCGACCAGCAGCCGCTCGACTTCACCAAGGCGTTCGCCACTTTCTGAGGAGGTAGTTCATGCCGAACAGGCGATCCGTACTCAAGGGACTCGGTGTCGCGCTCGTGGGCGCACCGATCGGCGCGGCTTTCGCGGCGGGCCAGATCAGCGGTGGCGGCGCGTCCGCCGCGGGCACCGCGCTGCCGCTGACCATCGTCAACAACTCCGGCAAGTACGCGAACTCGCAGATCTCGTACTACATCGTCGGCACGAACCTGGCGACCGGCCAGCAGTCCTTCGTCACCCCGGACGGCACGCTGACCCCGGTCACGTTGTCGATCAACGGTCCGGACGGGTACGCGGACCTGTCCATCCCGCTGGCCTCGGGCGGCGACACCACACTCGCGATCCCGGCGGACATGTCCGGCCGGATCTACTTCTCGCTGGGCGACAAACTGAAGTTCAAGGCGGTCACCGACGGCGCGGGCAACGCGGCACTGCAGTACCCGGCGGGCTGGGTGTCCGGCGATCCGAGCTACAACGTGCTGCACGACTGCATCGAGTTCACCCACAACAGCAGCGGGATGTTCTGCAACACGACGATGGTCGACATGTTCAGCGTGCCGTTGTCGATCACGCTCAAGGGCTCGCAGACGCAGACCACCGGCACGCTCGTCTCCGGTGGGCGCGCCAACATCTTCTCCGCGATCAAGGCGAACGCCGACTTCGCGCCACTGGTGGTCGGCGATCTGCGGGTGATCGCGCCGGGACACGGGATCGACACCGGGATCTTCCGCGCCGACTACTTCAATTCCTACATCGACCAGGTGTGGAGCCAGTACAGCGGGCAGCAGCTGACCGTGCGGGTCGACTCCGGGACCTACACCGGGCAGGTGTCCGGCGGCACGTTCAACTTCAGCGGGGGCGTCGCGTCGTTCGGCAAGCCCAGCACGCGGGACGTGTTCTTCTGCGACGGCGCGCTCGCCGCACCCAACGACGGGCGCACCGGCCCGGTGGCGGCGGTGCTCGGCGCGGCGTTCAACCGCTCGACGCTGCTGAGCCGGCCGAACCAGCCCTCGACCGATCCGGCCACGTTCTACCAGGCGGAGGTGACCAACCACTACTCGAAGGTTCTGCACGCCAACACCGTCGACGGCAAGGCGTACGGTTTCCCGTTCGACGACGTGGTCGGCTTCGCCTCCTACATCCAGGACACCGCACCGTCGTCGTTCACCGTCGAGCTGACGCCGTTCTGATCCGGGCCGGCAAGCCCGGTCCGTGACTGCTCGCGGGCCGGGTTTCTGTCGGTGCCCGCGGTTATGGTTGGCGCATGAAGGCGGAGGCACTCAAGGCAGCCTGTCTCGCGTTGCCCGGCGCGGGGGAGGAGTTCCCGTTCGACGAGTCCAACAGCGTGTTCAAGGTGCGCGGAAAGATCTTCGCGCTGAGCAGGCTTGGCGCGGCGCCGTTGCGGGTGAGCCTGAAATGCGATCCGGACATCGCCGTGAAACTGCGGCTCGAATACGCGGCGATCACCGCCGGGTACCACTTGAACAAGCGGCATTGGAACACCGTCGTGCTCGACGGTTCGGTGCCCGACCGGCTCGTGCTGGAAATGATCGAGGATTCCTATGACCTCGTCGTTTCCCGGCTGCCCCGGCGCGAACAGGAGAAGCTGAACTGGATCGCCTTGAGCCGCGAGTAAGACACAACGCGAAATCCCCCGATCGAGCGGAAATTCACTCTAAGGTGCTGCGCGTCGGCCTTGGAGGTGATGATGCGCTACCGGGTGTTGCGCCCGCCTTACGTCTATCGCTGGGCCGCTCTGCTCAGCGCGCTCGTCGTCACCGTCTCGCTCATCGTGTCGGTGTTCTCGCCCGGGCTGGAGCAGCCGCCGGTGGCGGAACCGCTCGCCGCCCGGCAGACCACGGAGCCGAGCGCGCCCGCCGATCCCGGCCTGGTGCGCAGCACCGCGAGGACGGGCAGGTACGTCGCGCTCACCTTCGACGACGGGCCGGATCCGGTTTACACGCCGAAGGTGCTGGACGTGCTGGCCCGCAACGGGGCGGTCGCGACGTTCTGCATGGTCGGCACCCAGGTCAGGCGGCATCCGGAGCTGGTGCGTTCGGTGCTGGGGCGCGGGATGCGGCTGTGTGACCACACGGTGAACCATGACGAGGGGCTGAGTACGCGGACCGAGCAGCGGATGGTGGCCGAGATTCAGGGCTGCTGGGCGGATCTGCAGGTGGCGGCGGACAAGGACGTGCCCGTCGAGTACTTCCGCGCCCCGGCGGGCCGCTGGTCGCCCCCGATGCGGGAAATCGCCGCGAAGGCCGGGATGAAAGCGCTTTCCTGGTCGGTGGACACCCGCGACTGGATGTCGCCGGGCGCCGCGCAGATCGTGGCCACCACACAACAAGCTATCCAGCCCGGCGCGGTCATCCTCCTGCACGACGGCGGCGGCAACCGTGCGCAGACGGTGGAGGCGCTGGAAACCCTGCTGCCCTGGTTGAGGGCGCAAGGGTACGAGTTCGACTTCCCGGCGTGACCGGCGATGGCGAGGTCGTTGGCCGAAGTCGAGGCCGTGTTCCGCCAGTGCTGGGACGAGCGGACCTGTGATCCGGCGGTTGCGTGGGACCCCGCGAACCCCGCGGCCGGTCATTGCGCCATCACCTCGATGGCGGTTTGGGAGCTGTTCGGCGGCCTCCTGCTCTGGGCGGACGTCTTCCGGCGTGACGGCGAACCCAGCGGACTGCACTACTGGAATCTCCTGCCGGCTGGTGTGGAAGTCGATCTCACGCGCGATCAGTTCCGCGACGGCGAGCGTTTCGGCCCGGTGTCGGCGCAGGAGCCGCTCCGGCTGCCGACCGCGCGGATGGCCACGCGGTACGACCTCTTCGCCGCGCGGGTGCGGGCTCGCCTTGGCGGGCCACTACCCGAAGGAATCCCCGGCTGATCGACGGTAGGCTCGGCCGTGATGCTCGCCGAACTGCTTTCCGCCTATCGGCCCCGTGATCCGGCCGAGCAGGCCGATGTCGCGCGGGTCCGGGACCTGGTACGCGGTGCCGATGATCCGTGGTCTCGCCGGATTCCCTTGCACGTCACGGCTTCCGCGCTCATCGTGCATCCGCCGACGTGGCGCGTGCTGTTGCGGTGGCACGCGCGGCAGCGGGCCTGGCTCCAGGTCGGCGGGCACGCCGATCCCGGCGAGAGCGACCCGCTCGCCATCGCGCTGCGGGAAGGGCACGAGGAGACCGGGCTGGCCGATCTGCGCGCCTGGCCCGGCGAAACCCTCGTGCAGGTGGCTGTCGTGCAGGTGCCCGCGAAGGGCGACGAGCCCGCGCACGAGCACGCCGACCTCCGCTTCCTCCTCGCGACCGGCACCCCGGACGAGGTCCGCCCCGAGAAGCCCGGCGCGGACCTGCGCTGGCTCACCCTCCCCGAAGCCCGCGAGCTGACCACCGAACCCAACGTCCGCGTGCTACTGGAGCGGGCGGGCGAGCACCTGCGGTAGCGCCGTTATCAGCCGAGTGCCGCGTCGAGTTCCGCGAGCAGGCGGGCCTTCGGGCGGGCGCCGACGGCCGACCACAGCGGTTTGCCGTCGCGGAAAAGAATGAGCGTCGGCAGCGACATGACCTGGTAGTCACGCGCGAGCTCGGGGTTCTCGTCGGCGTTGATCTTGTGTACGGCCAGCGAATCGGCCCGCTCGCCGGCGATCTCGTCCAGCACCGGCGCGATCATGTGGCACGGCGGGCACCACTGCGCCCAGAAGTCCACCAGCACCGGCTTGTCACTGCCCAGCACATCCCGCTCGAACGTCATCACAGCTCCTCGATGTCCCGGTGCTCGGCCACGCAGCACGGATCCGGCTGCCGCGCGAGCGCCTTCGCCAGTTTGGTCACCAGCTCGGCCCGCACCGCCTCGAGCTGGTCGAGACACGCGTCGACCTCGGCGAGCTTGCGCTGGTAGACCTCGATCGAATCGGCGCACGAATCACCGCTGTCGTGCCCGGAACGCAGGCATTCGACGAACGGCCGGGTGTCCTCCAGGCTGAACCCGGCCGCGCGCAGCCGCTGGATCTCGCTGACCAGCCGGAAGTCGTCCTCGCCGTACTCCCGGTACCCGTTCGCCGCCCGGCGCGCCCGCAGCAGGCCCTGTGTCTCGTAGAACCGCAGTGCCCGCGTCGTGGTGCCGGTACGTTGCGCCAGCTCGCCGATCCGCATGTCATCGAGCCTAAACATTGACGTGCGCGTCAAGGCAAGATCGGCTGACCCGCCGGATGATCACCACCACGAGCACGGCGGCTCCCAGCCGCAGCGCCGCCGCCACCGTGCTGTGCACGGCCCCGTCCCGCACCTGATCGAGACTCTCCGGCGCACGCAGCTCGAAATAGCGCACGAACCGGTCCAGCAGCGTGCCGGCGAGCAGCAGCACCCACCACCAGGCGACCACGGCCCGGCCCACGCTCGGTCTGCTGACATCCCGCACGATCACGTACGGGAAGGCGAGATTCACGAGCGGGCACAGCCAGCCGCCGATCACCCAGCCCCGGTGAAGGCGCTGCGGGGCCCGGATCTCCGCGTTCACGCGCGCCCGCCACAACCAGCACAGGAACGTGACGGCGGCGGCGAGCATCGCCGCGATGTCGAGCCAGTTCAGCAGCGAGACCACGGTGTCGTGCCGTTCCAGCTCCGCGAGCGTGGTCTCGTCGGTGAGATACGAGCTGATCAATTCGTAGGTCAGCCAGTTGCCGACCGCGATGAGAACCTCCAGCAGCGCGGCGATGACGATCAACGTGCTCGCGGCGCGCGCCAGCGCCCTCACCGGCCGCACCGGACCGGCCGCGGCCGGGGCGCCGACCGTCAACGGTTCACTCACCGCGGTGTCCTTCCGGCGAACGACGGAACGCCAGGGGAATCGCCGCCGGAAGGCCCGCCGTTTCACGTAACGCGCCGGGCGGATACCGCGACTACCGGGCACAGCGGGAACGCGCCTGGTCAGGCGCTGCGACCGTCTTGCCCGGCGCTCGGACTCCCCCTCGGGGCGCTGCGGCGAGCGGGTGTCTCCCGGGCGCGGGCTCCCTTTGTCTCCCCGCCCCGGGAGGCACTTGCCACAACCGCTACGGCTTGATGTTCTGGTTCAGGTGGAAGAGGTTGTCCGGGTCATACCGGCGTTTCACCTCGACCAGACGGTCGTAGTTGCCCCGGTAGTTCGCCCGGATCCTGGACTGGTCGTCCTCCGCCATGAAGTTGATGTAGCCACCTTCCTCGGATTGGGGCGCGATCGCGTCGTAGTAGTCGCGGACCCAGGTGGTGTTCGTGGCGTCGCTCGCCGCGTCCGGCCACATGCCCGCGATGTTGGTCGCGAACGTCGCGTCCCGGTAAGCGAAAGCCGTGTCGCCGTCGGCCACCCGATGGCACGCGCCGTTGACCGGGTAGATGTGCATCGTCGACGTCATGTCCGGCACCGCCGAACCGTGCTCGACATGCGCCGCGATCGCCTCGTCGGTCAGTTCCGTGGCGAAACTGGCCTTCCAGTAGTGCCGCAGCCCCGGGGGATACAGCGCGTCGAAGGCGGCGTTCAGTGCCGGATAGGGCATCGGGCCGACGTGCTCGGCGACCACCGGCGCGACCTCGCGCAGCGGCTTCAGAACCTGCTCGCCCTCGTCCACCGGGCCCGCCCAGCAGGACACGAACAACGCGAACCGGTCGCCGTGCCGGTTCTCCGGGATGAACGGCAGCGGGGGCGCGATCTGGAATCCGGGAAAACCGCCGAACTGCTCGGGTGCGTCGGCGATGAAGTCACGGAAGAAACGCAGCAGATCGCCGGCCGCGTCGAGTTCGAAGAACATCGGGCCGCCATAGATCATGCCGACCGAGTGCAGCTGGTACTCGAACGACGTCACCACCCCGAAGTTGCCGCCGCCACCGCGCAGCGCCCAGAAAAGGTCCTCGTTCTGCCGCTCGCTCGCGGTGAGGAACCGGCCGTCCGCGGTCACCACGTCCGCGGAGATCAGGTTGTCACAGGAAAGACCGGCGCCACGGTTCAGATAGCCGATGCCGCCGCCGAGAGTCAGGCCGCCGATGCCCGTGGTGGAGATGATGCCGCCGGGAGTGGCCAGACCGAACGCGTGCGTGGCGTCGTTGAGGTCGCCCCAGGTGGCGCCGCCCTCGGCACGCGCGGTGCGGGTGGCCGGGTCGACGCGCACGCCGCGCATCGCCGACAGATCCACCACGACACCACCGTCGCAGGTGCCGAAGCCGGGCACGCTGTGCGCGCCGCCGCGTATCGCGAGGTCGAGCGAGTTCTCCCTGGCGTGGTCGACGCCGGCCATCACATCACCGGCGTTGACCGCGCGGATCACCACGTCCGGCCGTTTGTCGATCATTCCGTTGCGGACCTTGCGCGCCTCTTCGTATCCCACGTCGCCACTGGTGATCACCTCACCGCGGACTCGCTCGCGTAGGTTCTCGATGGTGGGAGCGCTCATGAGTGTCTCCTCGACCGATGGACAGTAATGAGCAGCAGCTCACTCCCTCGGTCGTGCCGTGGCTAGTGCCGAAAGGCCCTCCTGACGCGCCCTTAGCGGATCCGGTCCCGCGTAAGGGTGTTCGGGAATCTCCGCCAGTGCGCACGGATGCACTTCACCGCCGAGGCCGTAAAACCGTTGGAAGCTCATGACGAGTGGCCGCCTGCGGTCCGGGGCGATCCTGTTTCCGGTGCCGGCCAAGCGAATCTCGTCGTGCCCATGAACACCTTGGTGCGCAGCATGTTCTGTGTCGTCTTCGAGCGCGCGCACAAGCCGAGCCAGACGGCCGACGACATGGCGGCCGGTCTCGCGGCGCGAAACCGCCGCCGCTGGCCGAAATCGGACGGCTCGTTACCGCCGCACGAGATCCGCGACGATCTCGGCCGCGCCGCGCGCCTCGTCGACCGCGGCCACGGATTCGCCCGCGTACAAGGCCATCGCCTCGATCCGGCCCTCGACCTCGCGATGCGGCGGCAGGCCCGAGCGGGCGGGCACGGGCACCATTTCCGTGCCCTGCCGGAAAGCGCCCACGTTCTCGGTGGCGAGCATGCCGACCGCGTCGATCGCCGAGCGCAGCACCCGCGCCCTCGGCACCGACGCGCACAGCGGGCATTTGGCGAACCCGGCGGTGATCTCGGTCGAGTTCTCGCCCGCCGTCAGCAACGCGGCCAGATAGGCGGGATGGGCGCCCGATTCGTGGCTCGCGATGAAGCGGGTGCCGACTCGGACCCCCGCGGCGCCGGCCGCGAGCACCGCGTCCACGGCGCGCGCGGTCGCGATCCCGCCCGCCGCGAGCACCGGCACGGTGATCTCGTCCAGCACCGCGGACAGCAGCGGCAGCAGCGCCGTGTGCCCGCGCACGTGCCCGCCGGCCTCGGACCCCTGCACGGCGAGCATGTCCGCGCCCGCGTCCACCGCGGCCCGCGCCTCGGCGAGGGAACCGACCTGCCACAGCACCAGCGCGCCACCCGCGTGCGCGCGCCGGACCAGGGCGCGGTCGGGGTCACGCCAGAAGAAGTCGACGATCCGGAATCGCGACGCCGCCGCGTCCACCGCGTCGGGATCGATGTCGTCGGTGACGAAGTTGGCGGCCAGCACGCCGTCGGTGTCCGCGCGCATCCGGTCGGCCAGCGCGACGAGCTGCTCCGGCGACATACCGGTGGCGGCGATCGTGCCGACTCCGCCCGCGTTCGCGACCGCGACGGCCAGCGCCGCGGTGGAGATCGGGCCCATCGGCGCCTGCTGTACCGGCACCGAGCACCCTGTGAGCTCGGTGAAGGCGGTTCGTGGCATGGCGACCTCCTCGCGTGATGTTTGTTGAGTCGCCCCGTGCCGTGCGGCGTTAACGCACTACTACCGGCTTGCGCGCAGGCCGTAGTGTTCAATCCGTGAGCCTGCCCATCCTGATGACGGTCGACGACGACCCTTCCGTTTCCCGGTCCGTCGCCCGAGACCTGCGCCGTCGCTACGGCCAGGACTACCGCGTGGTCCGCGCCGGTTCCGGCGCCGACGCGCTGGACGCGCTGCGCGAGATCAAGCTGCGCGGGGACGCGGTCGCCGCGATCCTCGCCGACTACCGGATGCCGCAGATGGACGGCATCTCGTTCCTGGAGCAGGCGATGGACCTGTTCCCGCACGCCCGCCGGGCGCTGCTGACGGCCTACGCCGACACCGACGCCGCGATCCAGGCCATCAACGTCGTCGACGTCGACCACTACCTGCTCAAACCGTGGGACCCGCCGGAGGAGAAGCTCTACCCGGTGGTCGACGCGCTCGTGGACGCGTGGCGCGCCGCGGGGAACCAGCCGGTCGAGGAGACCAAGCTGATCGGCCACCGCTGGTCGTCGCCGTCCTACCTGGTGCGGGACTTCCTCGCCCGCAACTCCGTGCCCTACCGGTGGTACTCGGTCGAGGAGCCGGAGGCGTGCCGCCTGCTGGACGCGGCGGGCGCGACCGGCGAGGACATCCCGGTGCTGATCACGCCGGACGGCACCGTGCTGCGCAGGCCCGGCGGCGAGGAGATCGCCGCCGCGGTCGGCCTGTCCACCAGGCCCGCCGAGGAGTTCTACGACCTGATCGTCGTCGGCGGCGGCCCCGCCGGGCTCGGCGCCGCGGTCTACGGCGCCTCCGAAGGGCTGCGCACGCTGCTGGTGGAACGCAAGGCGACCGGCGGCCAGGCCGGGCAGAGCTCGCGCATCGAGAACTACCTCGGTTTCCCGGACGGGGTGTCGGGCGCGCAACTGACCGACCGGGCCCGCAGGCAGGCGCAGAAGTTCGGCGCCGAGGTGCTCACCGCGCGCGACGTCGTCGGGCTGGAGGCCCGCGGCTCGGCCCGGGTGATCAAGTTCGGCGACGACACGGAACTGGCCGCGCACTCGGTGGTGCTCGCGACAGGCGTGTCGTACCGCGCGCTGGAGGCCGACGGCGTCGCGCGGCTGACCGGGCGCGGTGTCTTCTACGGCTCCGCGGCCACCGAGGCGCCCGAGTGCTCGGGCGAGCACGTCTACATCGTCGGCGGCGCGAACTCCGCGGGCCAGGCGGCGGTGTTCTTCTCCCGCTACGCCAAGCATGTCACGATTCTCGTGCGCGGCGAGTCGCTGCGGTCCTCGATGTCGCACTACCTGATCGAGCAGCTGGAGTCGATCGACAACGTGCGGGTGCGCACCCGCACCACCGTCGTCGAGGCGCACGGCGACGATCACCTGGAGGCGCTCACGTTGTGCGACGGCACCGGTGAGCGGGAAACCGTGCCCACCGGGCACCTGTTCATCTTCATCGGCGCGGCCCCGCGCACCGAATGGCTCGGTGACTCGATCGTGCGCGACGAGCACGGGTTCGTGTGCACCGGCCCGGATCTCGTCGTCGAGGGGCAGCGCCCGAAGGGGTGGCCGCTCGACCGGGATCCCCATCATCTGGAATCCTCGATACCAGGGGTGTTCGTGGCCGGCGACGTGCGCGCGCAGTCGGTGAAGCGGGTGGCTTCGGCGGTCGGCGAGGGCGCGATGGCCGTGACCCTGGTGCACCGGTACCTGGAGCAGCAATGAGCGAACCTGTGTTGACGCGGGAGTTCCTGCGGGAGCTGTTCCTGTTCACGAGCCTGTCCGACGAGCAGCTGGACTGGGTGCTCGACCACGCCACGATCGAGCCGTACCAGGCCGGTACGAAGATCATCGCCGAGGGTGATCCGGCGACGTGTTTCTACGTGCTGCTCTCCGGTGCGCTGCGGATGACGAAGATGGTCGGCGGCGGCGAGGTCGAGACCACGCGCTCCGACCAGCGCGGCGCGTACTGCGGTGCGACGCAGTTCTTCTACAACCAGCACTACCAGCGGTACGCGGCCTCGATCTACGCGGTCAGCGATCTGACGTTCCTGACCTTGCCCGCCAAGGACTTCGCCGCGCAGTTCCGCGGCTGGTTCCCGATGGCCACGCATCTGCTGGAAGGGTCCTACCTCGGCTGGCGTAACACGGACACGCTGATCGGGTCACGGCGGCGGTTGATGGCGCTGGGCGAGATGTCGGCCGGGCTCACCCACGAGCTCAACAATCCGGCCGCCGCCGCGGTCCGCGCGACGGCGGCGCTGCGCGAGCGGGTCGCCGGGATGCGCCACAAACTGGCGATACTGGCCAAAAAGGACATCGACTCGAATCTGCTCGACCAGTTGCTGGAGGTGCAGGAGCGGCTCGTCAAACAGGTCGCGTCGGCCCCGCCGCTCACCGCGATGCAGCAGGCCGACCGCGAGGACGAGATCGGGGACTGGCTGGAGGAGCATGGCCTGGAGCAGGGCTGGGACCTCGCGCCGATCTTCGTCTCGGCCGGGCTGACCGCCGAGAGCCTGGACCACGTGCTGGAGTCGGTGGGCGATTCGCTGCTCGACGGCGCGGTGCGGTGGCTGGGTTACGCGCTGGAGACCGAGATGCTGATGGGGGAGATCGAGGACTCCACGACGCGGATTTCCGCGCTCGTCGGTGCCGCCAAGCAGTACTCGCAGATGGACCGCGCGCCGCACCAGTGGATCGACGTGCACGACGGGCTGGACTCGACGCTGGTCATGCTGGCGAGCAAGATCGGCGAGGTGGAGGTCGTGAAGGACTACGACCGTTCGCTGCCCACGGTGCCGGCCTACGCGGGCGAGCTGAACCAGGTCTGGACCAATCTGATCGACAACGCGCTGGGCGCGATGGCCGGGTCCGGCACGCTGACCATCCGCACGGCGCCGAGGGAGGATCGGCTGCTCGTGGAGATCGGCGACACCGGGCCGGGTATCTCGGCCGAGCACAAGCAGCGGATCTTCGAACCGTTCTTCACCACCAAGCCGGTGGGCGAGGGCACCGGGCTCGGACTGGACATCTCGTGGCGCATCGTGGTCGACCGGCACCACGGCGACCTGCGCGTGGAGTCCGAACCGGGGAACACGCGGTTCCAGGTGCTGCTGCCGCTGACCGAGCAGGCCTCGGAGTAAAGCTAAGGTTGCGGGATCGGCCCGGGCTTCGCCGGGCCCGCCGTGCCTAGGCTGAGATCGATTTCCTCGGACAACGAAGGAGTTGGTCTCATGGTGAGCGGGAGCGTGCTGATCGCCGGTGCCGGAATCGGCGGGCTGTCCACCTCGATCGCGTTGCGGGGCAAGGGTTTCGACGTGCACGTCGTGGAGATCCAGCCCGATCTGCATTCCTCGGTGTACGGGGTGGGAATCATCCAGCCGGTGAACGCGTTGCGGGCGCTGGACGCCATCGGTTGTGCCGAGGACTGCCTGCGGCAGGGCTATTCGACTCCGGCCTGGGCCAAAATGCTCGACGTCCGGGGCGAGTTCGTGCGCGACATCCCCGGCGCGCGGATCGACGGTTTCCCGTGCATGAACGGCATCACCCGCCCCGCGCTGCACCGGATCCTGACCCAACGCGCCATCGCCTGCGGCGTGACGATCGACTACGACACCACGATCAAGGACCTCGCGCAGCACGGCGACGGCGCCACCGTCACGCTCTCCGACGGTACGGAACGCACCGCGGACATCGTCGTCGGCGCGGACGGCGTGCGGTCGGTCGTGCGTGGTTTCGTGCTGGATCCGGGGATCGAACCGCGGTACAACGGGCAGTCGGCGTTCCGGGTCAACATTCCACGCGAGCCCGAGATCGACCGGATCGTGTTGCAGGGCAACGGAACGGACATGGCGGGCTTCGTGCCGATCGGGCCGGACCTGGCGTATCTGTTCCTGAACACGACATGGGACCGGTCGTACCGGCCGCCCGCGGACCGGCTGCACCTGGTGCTGAAGGAGAAGCTGGCGCCCTTCGGCGGGCTCGCCGGCCGGGTGCGCGAGGAGTACCTCGACGATCCCGAGAGTGTCGTGCTGCGGCCGGAGGAGTTCCTGATCGTGCCGCCGCCGTGGCACCAAGGCAGGGTCGTGCTCGTCGGCGACGCGGTGCACGCGGTGACGCCGCACCTCGGCCAGGGCGCGGCGCAGGCGATCGAGGACGGTGTGGTGCTGGCGGATTCACTGGCGCGCGCCGCCACAGCCGAGGAGGCTTTCCGCGCCTACGCCGATCGTCGTTACGAGCGCTGCAAGTTCATCGTCGAGGCGTCGGTCCAGATCGGCGAGTGGGAACAGCATCCGGCGCCCGGTGCCGATCACGCGGGCCTGACGCAACGCGTGATGGAGGCGATGGTCGCGCCGATCTAACCCGTCACAGCGGCGCGAGACGGGCCCTGAGCAGGCAGAACTCGTTGCCTTCCGGATCGGCCAGCACATGCCAGGGCTCGTCGCCGGTCTGGCCGACGTCGGCGGGGCGGGCGCCGAGTTTGCGCAGGCGGTCGAGTTCGGCGTCCTGGTCGCGGTCGGTGGCGTTGACGTCGAAATGCAGCCGCGGTTTCGCCTGCCTCGGCTCGTCATCGCGGCTGAACACGATCGTCGGCTGCGCCCCGCCGAAGCCTTCGCGCGGCCCGATCTCCACCATCTCGCCGTCCTCGCGATCGAGCACGACGTAATCGAGGACCTCGCACCAGAAGCGGGCCAGGGCCTCGGGATCGCGACATTCGAGCACCAGCTCACTCATCCGGCATGCCATACCGCGACTCTAACCGACAGGGTGGGCACAGTCGCCCGCTTTCAGCCGAGTCCGACAGACCTGCCCAGTCTCCGGATGTAGCCGGCGACGTCCTCGGCGGAGCGGTCGGGGAGTCCGAAAAGGACCTCGGTCACGCCGAGTTCGCGCCAGGTGTCCAGGGTCGCGGGGTCGGGCTTTCCGGCCAGCACCACGATCTCCGGTTCGCCCTCGCGCCCGTGCCGCTGCCAGGTTTGCCGCAGCAGCCCGATTTTCGGGGCGAGGTCGCTCTCCATCGGCGTGGTGAGCCAGCCGCCGGCCGCCTTCGCGATCCAGGTGAAGTTCTTCTCGGTACCCGCGGCGCCCACCACGACCGGAATGTCGCCGATCGGCTTCGGCCACGCCCAGCTCGGCCCGAACTTGACGAATTCGCCTTCGTAGCGGGCTTCCTCGTCCGTCCACAGTGCACGCATCGCTTCGAGGTACTCGCGCAGCATCGTGCGACGGCGGCCGCGCGGCACGCCGTGATCGGTGAGTTCGTCGACATTCCAGCCGAAGCCCACGCCGAGCGAGACGCGGCCGCCGGAGAGGTGGTCGAGCGAGGCGATGGTCTTCGCGAGCGTGATCGGGTCGTGCTCGACCGGCAGTGCGACGGCGGTGGACAGCGAGATCCGCGAGGTCACGGCCGCCGCGGTAGCCAGCGCGACCCAGGGATCGAGGGTGCGCCGGTAACGATCGTCGGGCAGCGACGCGTCCCCGGTGCGAGGATGGGGCGCCTCGCGTTTGACCGGAATGTGCGTGTGCTCGGGCACGCTGAAGGAGGAAAAGCCCGCCTCCTCGGCCACCGAGGCCGCCTGGGCGGGCGAAATCCCGCGATCACTGGTGAACAGCACAATCCCGTACCGCATGCACACAGTAGAACACGTTCTAGTGTGATGTGCCAGGGGAAGGTGGTGGCGCCGCGTCGCGCCGCCGCCGTTCATCGAGCGGTGGCTATGCCGTGACGTGCACGTAGTCCACGACGAGTTGCTGTGGGAACTGCGTGCTCCCATCGGGCGAGCCGGGCCAGTCGCCGCCGACGGCCAGGTTCAGGATGATGAAGAACGGGTGGTCGAACACCCAGCGGTTCCCGTTCAGATCGGCCGGAGTCCTTGTCTGGTAGAGGTTCCCGTCGACGTACCACTTGATCGAGTCCGGCGCCCAGTCGACGGCGTAGGTGTGGAAGTCGTCGGCGAAGACGGGACCGTTGTACGCCGCGCCGATCCCGCCCGAGCCGGAGTAGCCGGGGCCGTGGATCGTGCCGTGCACCGTGTTGGGCTCGCGCCCGATGTTCTCCATGAAGTCGATCTCGCCGCACGTCGGCCAGCCCGCGCTGCCGATGTCGTTGCCGAGTGCCCAGAACGCGGGCCACATGCCCTGCCCGCGCGGGAGTTTCATCCGTGCCTCGAAGTGCCCATAGGTCTGGGTGAACTTGCCGGAGGTGTTCAACCGCGCGGAGGTGTAGGTGCACGCGCCGTACCAGCAGGTGTGCCCGCCTTCCTGCCGCGCGGTGATCACCAGGTGTCCCTGGCCGTCGAGCGCGGCGTTCTGCGCGCCCGGCGTGTACCACTGCAGTTCGTGGTTGTTGACGTTGTCGCCGGTCTCCATCGTCCACTTCGCGGCGTCGGCCGCCGCGCCCGCCGGACCGTCGAAGTCGTCGGCGAACACCGTGGCGGCCTGGGCCTGCCCGGCCGGTACGAGCAGTGCGGCCGCGGCGAGCACGGGCGCGGCCAGTCTGAACAACCGGATCCTCATCATCGAGAGTCTCCCTTCGTTTGTTGCGACCGCGAACAAAACTAGGAAGGTGATCTTGGTCCGGCAAGCGACTTAGGTAGGGATTTTCCGTCCGGGACCGCGAGTTCGGCCGTTCGGCGGATAGGCGATACTGGGTCATCGTGGACCTGCCGGCTTTGATCTTCCTGCTCATCGCCGGCGTGGGGGCCGGCCTCACCGGCTCGATCGCGGGCCTGGCCTCACTGGTGTCCTACCCCGCGTTGCTGGCCGTGGGGCTCTCGCCTATCTCGGCCAATGTCACCAACACCCTCGCGATGCTGGGTACGACGGTCGGCGCGGCGGCGGGCTCGCGGCCTGAGCTGGCCGGGCAGCGCGGACGGCTCAAGCGGCTGTGTGTGATCACCGGTGCCGGCGGCGCGTGCGGGGCGGCGCTGCTGCTGGTGACCCCGGCCGACACGTTCACCGCGATCGTGCCGTTTCTGATCGCAGGTGCGTCAATTCTGCTGTTCCTGGGTCCGCGTTTACGGAGATTTTCCGCGGATTCCGCCGCATTCGGGCTAGGTCCGCTGACTGCCGGCGGCGCGTTTCTCGTCGCGGTTTACGGCGGCTATTTCGGCGCCGCCGCCGGCGTGCTCATGCTCGCCCTGCTGTCCACGGTCTGGGCCCAGTCGCTCGCCCGCTCCAATGCCGCCAAGAACATCGCCACCGGTGCCGCCAACCTGATCGCCGCGGTGGTGTTCGCCTTCACCGGCAAGGTGAACTGGCTCGCGATGATCGCCCTGTGCGCCGGCACCGTCCTCGGTTCGTGGATCGGCCCGGCGATCGTCCGGCGAGTGCCCGCGACGCCGCTGCGTATCGTCATCGGGCTCGCCGGCCTGGGACTCGCGGGAACTCTCGCCTGGCAGGCCTTCGCGTCGTGAAGCGGTATTCGGGGTAACGGAAGAAAATCAACCCGCGGGTATGTTCGGCACTCAGTGAAGGCATGATCTGGCGTGGAAGCCGGAGTGGGAGGCCAGTTTGAGCATCGTTGGCACCAGGGTGGTCCGCATCGAGGACCAGAAGCTGATCACGACAGGCGGTACCTACGTAGACGATCTTCGCGAGGAGGCGCTGACCGGCGCGGTGCACGCCATGTTCGTGCGCAGCCCCATCGCGCACGCGAGGATCACCTCGATCGACACATCGGAAGCGCTCGAGTCACCCGGAGTCATCGCGGTCTACACCGCGGCCGACCTCGATCTCGCGCCGCGCAAGGTTCCCCCGGTCGCCGAGCCGTGGCTCGCCTCCGACGTGGTGCGCTACGTCGGCGAGCCGGTCGCGCTCGTCCTCGCCGAGCACCGCTATCAGCTGGCCGACGTCGCCGAGCTGGTCGACGTCGACTACGACCCGCTCGAAGCGGCCGCGAGCATCGACGCGGCGCTCACCGACGAGTCGGTGCTGTTCCCCGAGCACGGCAGCAACCTCGTGCAGGAGCACGGCGGCCCGCTCGACGAGCACGCGTTCGACGGCTGCGAGGTCGTGGTCACCCAGACGATCGTGAACCAGCGTGTCGCGCCGGCGCCGCTGGAGGTGCGTGGCGCCTCGTGCGCGTGGGGCGAGGACGGGCGGCTCGTCGTCTGGCTCTCGACTCAGAACGCGCAGATCGCCCGCACCGCCATCGCCGCCGGTCTCGGCGTGGGCGAGGAGCAGGTGCGGGTCGTGACGCCCGACGTCGGCGGCGGGTTCGGCGCCAAGATCGGCTCGGACCCGGAGCCGGTCGTGCTCGGCTGGGCGGCCAAGCGCTCCGGGCGGCCGGTGCGGTGGACCGAGTCGCGCAGCGAGAACCTCACCGCGATGACGCACGGGCGCGCGCAGCAGAACACCGTCACCATCGGCGGCCGCCGTGACGGCACGATCGAGGTGTTCCGCCTCGACGTCATCCAGGACGCGGGCGCCTATCCGCGCGCGATTTTCCTGCCGACGCTGACCGAGTTGATGGCCTCGGGCGTGTACCACTTCCCGAAGGTCGAGGCCCGCAGCCGCGCGGTGCTCACCAACACCACGCCGATCGCGGCCTACCGGGGCGCCGGGCGGCCCGAGGCGACCGCGGCGATCGAACGCGGCCTCGACGTGTTCGCCGCCGAGATCGGCATGGACCCCGCCGAGGTCCGGCGGGTCAACTTCATCCGGCCGGAGGAGTTCCCGTACACCACGCCGACCGGCGCCAGCTACGACACCGGCGAGCACGAGAAGGCACTGGACAAGGTGCTGGAGGCCGGCGGCTACGCCGCGCTGCGCGCCGAGCAGAAGCGTCGCCGCGAGGCGGGCGAGGAGATCGCGCTCGGCCTCGGCCTCGCCAGCTACGTGGAGATCACCGGTGGCGACGGGGGCGGCGAGAGCGGCCGCGTCGACATCAACCCGGACGGCACGGTGACCGCGTACACCGGCAGCTCGCCCCACGGGCAGGGGCTGGCCAGCTCGCTCGTGATGCTGCTGTCGGACCAGCTCGGCGTGCCGATGGACAAGATCACCGTCAAGCACGGCGACACCGACGACGTGCCCAAGGCGGTCGGCACCTTCGGCTCGCGATCGCTGCAGCTGGGCGGGTCCGCGGTCCGGCAGGCGGCCGACAAGGTCATCTCGCGGGCCCGCGAGATCGCGGCCGACATGCTCGAAGCGGCGCCGGAGGACCTGGAGCTCAACGCGGACGAGGGCGTGTGGCAGGTGCGTGGCGCGCCCGCCAGCGGCACCATCGGCTGGGCACAGCTCGCCGCGCGGGCCGAGGAGGGGCAGCTCTCCGCGGACGTGTGGTTCAAGGGCACGCCGACCTTCCCGTTCGGCGCGCACCTCGCGGTGGTCGAGGTGGACACGCGGACCGGCAAGGTCGAGGTGAAGCGGATCATCGCGGTCGACGACGCGGGCCCGATCGTCAACCCGCTGGTGTTCCGTGGCCAGCGGCACGGCGGACTCGGCCAGGGCATCGGGCAGGCGCTGCTGGAGGTCATGAGCTACGACCCGGACGGCAACCCGACGACGGCCACGCTCGCCGACTACTCGTTCATCACCGCGACCGAGCTGCCCGATTTCGAACTGGTCGACATGGCGACGCCCACCGACCGGAATATCCTCGGTGTCAAGGGAATCGGCGAGGCCGCGACGATCGGCTCGACGCCGGCGGTGCACAACGCGGTGGTCGACGCACTGGCGCACCTTGGCGTGCGCCATCTGGACATGCCCACGACGCCGTTGCGCGTCTGGCAGACTCTGCAGGAGGTCGCGAAGTGAAAATCAGTATGGAGATCAACGGTTCCACGGTCTCCGAGGAGGTCGAGGACCGCACCCTGCTCGTGCACTTCCTGCGCGACAACGCCGGTCTCACCGGCACCAACATCGGTTGTGACACCACCTCGTGTGGCGCGTGCACGGTGCTGCTGGACGGTGAGTCGGTGAAGTCGTGCACGGTGCTGGCCGCGCAGGCCGACGGGCACGAGGTCACCACCATCGAAGGTCTCTCCGATGAGGACGGTGAGCTGCATCCGGTGCAGCGGGCCTTCCGTGAGCAGCACGGTCTGCAGTGCGGGTTCTGCACGCCGGGCATGATCATGGCCTCGGTGTCGCTGCTGTCGCACAACCCGAAGCCGACGCGGGACGAGGTGCGCGAGGGGCTGGAGGGTAACCTCTGCCGCTGCACCGGTTACCACAACATCGTCAGTGCCGTGATCGACGCGTCGGGGCAGGAGGTCGCCCGGTGATCCCGGCTCAGTTCAGCTACCGGCGTGCGTCCACTGTGGACGAGGCGCTGAGCCTGCTCGGTGAGTACGGTGAGGACGCGAAGGTCCTCGCGGGCGGGCATTCGTTGCTACCGTTGATGAAACTGCGTCTGGCCACCCCCGAGGTGCTCATCGACCTCGGGCCCATCGGCGAGTTGCGTTACGTCCGCGTCGAGGGTGACACGGTGGCGATCGGTGCTCTGTCGCGCTACCACGATCTGCAGCAAGATGAGGTGCTGCGGCAGCACGCGCCGCTGGTCGCGCACGTCGCCGGCGTGGTGGGGGACCAGCAGGTGCGGCACCGCGGCACCATCGGCGGCTCGCTCGCACACGCGGACGCCGCCGCCGACCTGCCCGCCGCGATCCTCGCCTCGGACGGTGAACTCGTCGTGCGCGGGCCGCGGGGCGAGCGGCGCATCCCGGCTGCCGAGTTCTTCCTGGGCCCGTTCACCACACCGCTGGAACCGGACGAACTGGTGACGGAGGTCCGCGTGCCGGTGCGCACCGGCGTGGGCTGGGGTTTCGAGAAGTTCACCCGCCGGGCCATCGACTGGGCCATCGTCGGGGTGGCCGTGGTCGGCAAGTCGGTGGGCCTGATCAACATGGGCGGCACCCCCTTGCGCGCGACGGCGACGGAAGAAGCCCTGGCTGCTGGAGCGTCCATTGAGGACGCCGCCGCACTGGCCGCCGAGGGCGCATCCCCGCTGGACGAGCCACATGCCTCGGCCGAGTACCGGGCGCACCTGGCCCGCGTGCTGACGGGAAGGGCATTGCGGCGGGCGGCTTGATGCTCGTTGCTCAGCTCGCCCGGCGACCGGGGCTGAGGTGAGCTCACGGCATTGCTTCCCCAACCCCGATCCCCAGCCGCACTTCGGCGGAAATACTGACGGGATCGGGGTTGGGGAAGGAAACCGGCAGATGTCCTTGGACCGGCACCGGGCGTGCTCGGGCACGCTGCGGTCCAGAGATGAAAGAGATGCGTCGCCGGCGGGCTGGCCCCGGGATGACCACACCTAGCCTGCTCACTTCGCTGAGCGCGTGGCTTCGGTGGCGCGTCGCCTTCCGGCTTCCGCCTTACTGCTTCACCGCGGAAACTTCGAACTCCAGGGTCACCTTTTCGCTCACCAGGACGCCGCCGGTCTCCAGCGCGGCGTTCCAGGTCACGCCGAAGTCCTTGCGGTTGATCACGACCGAGCCCTCGAAGCCGATCCGGGTGTTGCCGAACGGATCCTGCGCCGTGCCCTCGTAAGTGAACGGCACGGTCACCGGCTTGGTCACGCCACGGATGGTCAGATCGCCGGTGACGTCGAACTCGTTCTCGCCCGTTTGCTTGATCTCCGTCGACTTGAAGGTGATCTCCGGGTACTCGTCCATCGCCAGGAAGTCGTTGCTGCGCAGGTGACCGTCGCGGTCCGCGTTGCGCGTGTCGATGCTCGCGGCCTTGATGGTGACCGTGGCCTGCGACTTCTCCGGGTTGTCGCCATCGATGTGTGCGGTACCGGTGAACTCGTTGAACGCGCCGCGCACCTTCGTGACCATCGCGTGCCTGGCGACGAAGCCGATCCGGGTGTGCGCCGGGTCGATCTCGTAGGTGCCGGTCAGCTGTGCGTAGGCAGTCGTCATCGGAAGAACCTCCTTGTTGGGTGACGTGTCATCTATCGTAGCCAACATAGGTGAGACGTCAACTATTCCGGGTATACTCGATCTCGTGACAGGGACAAGGTGGCTCACGGAGACCGAGCAGGGCGCGTGGCGCAAATTCGTTTCGATGCAGGCGCAGCTCGCGGCGCAACTCAACCGCGAGCTCCAGGCCGACTCCGAGCTGTCACATTCCGACTTCGCGGTGCTGGTGGAACTCACCGATGTCGACGACGGGCGGGTGCGCGTGATGGAGCTCGCACGCGCGCTGCAATGGGAGAAGAGCAGACTGTCCCACCACCTCCGGCGCATGCAGCAGCGCGGGCTCGTCGCCCGCGAGGAGTGCCCGTCGGACGCGCGCGGGGCCTTCATCGTGCTGACCGCGGCCGGCCGCGCGGCCATCGAGGCGGCCGCACCCAAACACGTCGAAACCGTGCGGCGCCTGGTGTTCGACGCGCTCACCCCGGAACAGGTCGAGGCGCTGGCCGCCATCTCCGACACCGTGCTGGCCCGGCTGGCCGAGTCCGCCTGAGGCTACTTCTTCCCGTTGCCCTCGTTCGCCTCGTCCACGAGCCACGCGGCGATGTCGTGCAGTTTCCGGTTGGCGTGCTGCGAACCCCGGACCAGCAGGTTGAACGCCTGCTCGTCGGTGATCGAATGCCGCTGCATCAGGATGCCCTTGGCCATCGAGATGGTGTCGCGGGTGCGCAGCGCGTTCTGCAACTGCGCCTGACGACGCGAACCGGCGAGCGCTATCGCGGCGTGTGCGGCGAACAGGTCCACCAGCGGCTCGGCGTCCCGGTCGAAAGCGCCGGCCTGGGTGGAGTAGAGGTTCAGCGCGCCGAGTGTGGTGGAGGTGGTGAAAAGCCGCACACCGAGCAGCGATCTGACCCCGAGATCCGCCGCCGCGGCACCGAATTTCGGCCAGCGGCTCTCGGTGGCGATTTCGGCCACCCGGTACAGCGGCTGCTCGAAAACGGCGTCCACGCAAGGGCCCTCGCCGAGTTCGTGCTGCACTCTGTCGAGCTTGGCCACGACATCGTTCGTCGGCGCGATGGACCGCATCTCGCCGCCCTCCAGCAAGGAAACCCCAGCGTATTCGGTGCCCTGGATGGAGGCGGACGCCGCCGTCACGATGTGGCCGACGGTGCCCTCGACGTCGGCTTCGGGCTCGAGTGTGCGCACGACCGCGCTGAGGGCCGCGGTGAACGTCGCGTCGTCGGTTTCCGTCATGCGTCCAGTCTTGCCGAAGCCCCGGCATCACGCAGGCCGCGGACGTTTGGCGCGCTCCGCGCCGGGGTAGTCCGATGTGACCGCCCGTTGAGCAGCCAGCGGAGGTGACCGAGTGTCAATTCGACGAGTCCACGGTGAGTACATCGTCTGGCGACGGCTCACCGCACTTCCCGATCTCGCCCGCCTCCGCCATTGCTTGTGCAGCCTGCTTTTCGACGCGCCGCCGAAGGTCGTGGTCAGCGTGTCGCTGTTCCTCGACGAGGCATGCCTGAACGCCTTCGACGGCGGGCATTTCCCCGTCACGGTGTGCCTGGTGCGCGGCACCGATCCGCACTACCTGCGGCTCGACATCAGCGGCGCGCACCTGATTCCGCCCGGCAGACCGGATTTCATGGACCTCGAGGGCGCGGCGGCGGGCTGGGGTGTCGTGCACGACAACGACGGCATGAAGATCTGGGCCTACCTGACCCTGCCGATGCCGTCACCGGCGCGCGAGGCGAGGCCGTGGTCCCGCCTCGACGTCTGCCTCCCGGCGAACCCGACGCTGAACTAAACGAGCCCGGACATGTGCACGAAGATTTCCGTGCAGAGCTCCACCAGTCCGGGTTCGTCGATGTCGAGGGTGCCGTCCAGCCAGGACGTCAGCGCCTGCGCGAGGCCGCCGACGAGGACCTCCGAGATCAGCTCCAGCCGGGTGCTGGCGTCGATGCCGTAGAACTCGCGTGCCTGCAGGCCGAGCAGTTGCACGAACCAGCGCGTCGACTCGGCGCGTTTGTCGGCCAGCACGGTGGCGCTGAGCGCGGGGGAGAACAGCAGCCGCCCGCGACGCGGGTCCTCGGCGATGTGGCGGACCAGATTCCTCAGTCCCGCCTGGGTTTTCGCACGCGCGTCGGCGGGCGCGGCCTGGACCGCGGCGAGCGTGGTCGCGGCGATCTCCTCGATCACCCGGTCGTACACCGCGCGGGCGAGCTCGTCGCGGTCGGCGAAGTTCTCGTAGAAGTAGCGGGCGGCGAGCCCGGCCTCGCGGCAGACGCCCCGCACCGTGAGCTCGTGCGGGCCCTCGGGCGCCCCGAGCAGGCGGAGCCCGGCTTCGAGCAGCTGCGCGCGCCGCCCGGCCTGCCGGTCTTCGCCCGCGACGCCGCCGTACGTGCGCAGCGAGGTGGAATCCATGCCGCCCATCTTGACATCCCGTGCCGACCGGCGTTGCATATCTGCTAACAGTCGTGCGCAGAATTGAGGGGACGATGACGACCCAACTCCGTCTCGACGACGCGATGCTCGGAGCCGGCCTGCTGGCCGGGGGCGCGAACGTGATCATGCAGCTGGCGCATCCAGGGGTCGGTTACGGCGTGGTGGAGAGCCGGGTCGAGAGCGGCAGGCTGCACGACCATCCGGTCAAGCGGACCAGGACGACGCTGACCTACCTCGCGGTGGCCGTGCTCGGCAGCGACGAGGAGAGGAAGGCCTACCGCCGCGCGGTGAACAGGCAGCACGCGCAGGTGCGGTCCACCGGGTCGAGCCCGGTCCCGTACAACGCGATGGATCCGGAACTCCAGCTGTGGGTCGCCGCGTGCCTCTACCGCGGCTTCGAGGACATCTACCAGGCAATGGTCGGTCCGCTGGATGCCGAGCAGCGCGAGGAGGTCTACCGGTCCTCGGCCACGCTCGGCACGACGCTGCAGGTGCGCGAGGACATGTGGCCGGCCACGCGCGCGGATTTCGAGGAGTACTGGAAGCGCGGCCTGGAGCAGGTGTCGATCGACGGCACCGTCCGCGAGCATCTCTACGACATCGCGACGCTCGGCTTCGCGCATCCGGTCATCCGGAAACCGTTGTGGCGCTTCAACAGGTTCGTGACCACCGGTTTCCTGCCGCCGCTGTTCCGCGAGCAGATGCGGCTGCCGTGGTCGCCGGGCCGGCAGCGGGTGTTCGACGGGCTGATGCGCGGGATCGGTTTCGTGGCCACGCGCTCGCCGCGGATGGTGCGCGAGTTCCCGTACAACGCCTGTCTGTGGGACCTGCGGCGGCGGATCAGGACCGGCCGTCCGCTGGTGTGAGCCGCTGCCCGACTCCGGTGGCACTATCGTCCGTGGCAGCAGATCTCACGGAAGGAGCCGGGGGCATGCACATCGTCCGCTTCGCCGACGAGGGCGGGACAGTCCACTGTGGACTACTGGTGGACGGGGTGGTCCGCCGGCTCGGGCAGGACCGCATCGCTGATCTGCTCACGTTGTCGCTGGCCGAGCTGCGCGTGCTGGCCGAGCAGGCCCTGACCGGGCCGCCGGTGGCCGGCGCGACGCTCCTGCCGCCGCTGGACGGCCGGATGGAGGTGTGGGCCGCGGGTGTGACCTACCGCCGCTCGCGTGAGGCGCGGATGGAGGAGAGCACCGAGCGGTCGGTGTACGAGAAGGTCTACGACGCGACGCGCCCGGAGTTGTTCTTCAAGGCGGTGCCGTGGCGGGTGGTGACCGACGGCGAAGCGGTGCGGGTGCGGCCGGACTCGCCGCTGAACGTGCCCGAACCCGAACTCGGGCTCGTGCTGAACCGGTATGCCGAGATCGTCGGCTACGTCGTGGTCGACGACGTCAGCTCGCGGTCGATCGAGGGGGAGAACCCGCTGTACCTGCCGCAGGCGAAGGTGTACGAGGGCAGCTGCGCGGTGTCGCCGGGCATCCGGCCGGTGTGGGAGGTGCCCGACGTCAAGGCGCTGGAGATCACCATGACGATCTCGCGGGGCGAGGAGATCGCGTTCAAGGCCGCGATCTCCACGGCGAACCTGCATCGCCCGGTGCCGGATCTGGTGTCCTGCCTGTTCGACGGGCAGCCCTACCCCGAGGGCGCCGTGCTGGCGACCGGTACCGGCATCGTGCCGGAGATGGACTTCACCCTCACCCCCGGCGACGTCGTCGACATCGAAATCAGCGAGGTCGGCCGCCTGAGCACCCCGGTGCGCTGAGTTATTCGAAGCGGGAGGGGTCGCCGGCGCCGTAGCGGACGATCTCCGGTTCGTCGCCGGAGAAGTCGACCACCGTGGTGGGCTCGGTGCCGCAGTCGCCGGAGTCGAGCACCGCGTCGAGCACGTGGTCCAGCTCGTCCTTGATCTCCCAGCCCTGCGTCATCGGCTCCTCGCGGTCGGGCAGCAGGAGCGTGCTGGACAGCAGCGGCTCGCCGAGTTCGGCCAGCAGCGCCTGCGCCACCACGTGATCGGGGATGCGCACGCCGACGGTCTTCTTCTTCGGGTGCAGCATCCGCCTCGGCACCTCCTTGGTGGCGGGCAGGATGAACGTGTAGCTTCCCGGCGTGGAGGCCTTGATCGCGCGGAACACCGCGTTGTTGATCACGACGAACTGGCCCAGCTGCGCGAAGTCCCGGCACACGATGGTGAAGTGGTGGCGGTCGTCGAGGTGCCGGATGCTGCGGATGCGGTCGATGCCGTCCTTGTTGCCGAGCTGGCAGCCGAGGGCGAAACACGAGTCCGTGGGATAGGCGATCAGCCCGCCGTCGCGCACGATCCCGACCACCTGATCCAGTGCACGCGGTTGGGGATTCGCCGGATGCACGTCGAAGTATTTCGCCATGCCCGGCAGCGTACCCGGCCCGTTTTTCCTTCGCCGGAAACGACTCAGCGCGCTTTTTCCGGAACGGAAGCTTTCGCGTGCGCCTGGCTGATGACCGAGAGAGCGAGATCGCGGATCTTGACGTTGCTGGACTGGGACAGCTCGCGCAGCCGCCGGAACGCCTCGTCCGGATCGCAGTGGTGGCGTGCCATCAGGATGCCCTTCGCCTGCTCGATCGCCGCCCGCGAGTGCAGCGCGCGTTGCAGGTTCTCGGTCTCCTCACGCAGGTCCGTCGCCGCCATCCGCTCCCGGACCGCCGCCACCGCGAGCATCCTGGCCAGCGCCGGTTCCCCGCCGTTGTCGTGGCCGAGGAACTGTTCCAGCGCGGTGACGTCCTCGGTGTGGTGCAGGATGCCGACCATCTCGCCGGCCGCGTTCCGTAATGGCGAGTTGACCGAACTCCACAATCGCCGGACATATGTTCCGTCGGCCCGTGGCGAAGGCAGATCGAAACGTTCGATGGGCATGTGGTGCCGTCGTTTTCGCCGCAGAACGCGACGCAGCGAATCCTCCAGCAACCGGCTACCGGCGTCCGGGACTTCCGGATTCGGCGGGAACGGGTCGAAGACGTACCGGCCGAGCAGATCCCCGCGTTCCCGCCCGGTCACGGCGAGATAGGACCGGTTGACGGCGCGGATCGTCAGGTTCGTGTCGAGTATCAGGTAGGGCGAGACGGTCGCCTGGAAAACCGGGTTCTTGTCGATCGATGTGAAAAACTCACCCATCCCGGGCCTCCGTAACGATTCGTACCCGGAGAAATCGTAGAGCGATGAAGTGCCGTACAAAAGGGGCCGCGGGTATTCCCGCCCTACACTGCGCCGTTCGTTGCCAACCCGACCACAGTCACGGCGGAAAGGTTTCTGCCAGTACGTCGGCCGCGGTCCGTTTCCACCTACTTTTGGTCGGATTGGTAAGCCGAGTGCTCACGCGCGAACGTTTCCAGCGCCTGTTTCGCGAGTTCGTCACCGCGATCGGCGGCGCGCCGGTACCACCGGTGCCCCTCGGCGAGATCGCCTCGCCGCCAGTACAGCGCGCCGAGATTGACCTCCGCGGCCAGATGGCCAGCGGAAAGCGCCTGGTGGTACCACGTTTCGGCCTCGTCGAAGGCGCCGCGGTCCTGCAGGATCGCGCCGAGGTTGAGCATCGCCTCGGGCAGCCCATGGCCCGCCGAGCGCCGGTACCACTCCTCGGCCTCGTCGCGCCGCTCGCGCTGTTCCAGCAGCACGGCGAGGCCGAATTCGGCGACCTTCCCGTCCTCGCCGTCCGCGGCGCGCCGGAACCAGTTCTCCGCCGCGTCCAGATCGCCCTCGTTCCACAGTTGCCTGGCGAGGTCGAGTGCCGCGCCGGCGTCGCCGCTTTCGGCGGCGGCCCGGCGTAGTGCCTCGACATCCGAGCGTGGCGAACCGGAATCGCCCGGCTCCGACAGCAGGCCGATGAGCCGCACGGCCGTCGCGTCCCCGGCGAGCGCGACCTTGCGCAGAAGGTCTATACCACGTGGCCGGTCGCCGTGCAGCAGTTCCAGCACGGCCTCCTTGCGCAGGCCCACGGAATCGCCGGCCATCGCGGCCCGGTGATAGGAATCGCGGGCCTGCTCGATGCGGCCGCTCTCGGCGAACAGCCCGCCGAGGTTGGTCATGCCCTTGGTGTCGCCGGCGTCGGCGGCGCGCTGGTACCAGGCCTCGGCGGCCGCGACGTCACCGCGGTTCTCCGCCAGCGTGCCGAGGTTGGTCATCGCCCAGCTGTTGCCCGCCTGCGCCGCGCGCGTGTACCAGTGCTCGGCCGCCGCCTGCTCGCCCTGCGCCTGCGCGGCCCAGCCGAGATTGAACAGCGCGAACGGATCCTCCTCGGCCGCCAGCGCGCTCCAGAGCGCGACCGCCTCCGCCAGCCGGCCGTAGCGCGCGGCGGCACGCGCGATCCGGAACATCTGGTCGCGGCGAAGGCCCGGTGCCGCGGCGAGCTTGCGCCACACCCGGTCCGGCACCTCCGGCGCGCCGGGCCGCAACTCGGTCTGATCGACGAGATAGTCGAACGCCACGTAGTGGTGTTCGCCCGCGGGCAGCAGGCACGGGCTCGCGCCGCGCACCGGCGCGGTGGCCCACGCGACCGCGTCCGGCACGTTCATCGGTCCGGCCAGATCGACCAGCCACACCAGCGGGATCGGGTCGAGGAAACCGGCCCGGCGAAGATCGACGGCCGCGCTGACCAGCGCCGCTCCCTCGCCACCGGACCGCCACCGCAGCAGCGCGGCCGGGCCGTTGGCGAGCTGCTCGCCGAAACCGGCGGCGGGGTTGTCGAGTGCGGCGGCGATGCGCGGATCGGTACGCAGCTCGTGTGCCGCGCCGGCCTCGGCGTCGTCCAGCCGGGGCGGGATCCAGACCGGTTTGGCCCTGGTGAGGATGCGGCGGTTGCGGCTGGTCGTGACGTCGCCGTCGATGCCGAGCGCGTCGCGTGCCTGCCGGCGCAACGTCGCGATCAGCACCACGTCGGCGCGTCCCGGCGGGCACAGTGCGCCCAGCACCTCGTCGTCGAGACTGTCGGTGGACAGGAAGCGTTCGAGATCGTCCAGCCACACCACGGTCCGGTCGAGCGGCGTCCTGGCCAGCTCACGCAGTTCGGCCGCGTCGCGCGGGATCACCACCCGGCGCAGGCCGAGCCGTTGTCCGTTCCGGCGTACCGCCTCCACGGCCGTGCGCGTCTTTCCCGCCGCCGAATCACCCTGCAGCAGCACGAGCCCGCCGCGGGCGAGTGCGCGGTCCAGCCGCGCGTCCACGTTGCGGGGCACGTACGGCGGCACCGGCGGCGCGCCGGGCGCCGTCCACGCCGGATGGACGCCGAGGCCCAGCTCGTCCAGTTCCTCGATGCGCAGCGCCCGAGGCTGTCCCGGTTTCCGGCGTCCCGTGAGCGCGCCGAGCAGGCGCCTGGCTCTGCTTCCGGAATCGAACGACATCGCGGCTACTTTCCCACAGCCCCGGCCGGACCGGGATGTCTGTTCGGCAACAGCCTTGACCATGGACCGGCCACATACGTACGGTCTGTACGTGAATTCTCGACGCCCTGACGCGACCGCCAGCGTCGCGGTGAACGCCTCGCCGGAGCGGATCTACGCGCTGGTGAGCGATCCCGGCGCACTGGCCGGGGTCGCCAGCGAGTACGCGTCCCACCGCTGGCTCGGCGGCGCCACCTCCGCCGGCGTCGGTGCCCGCTTCCGCGGCACCAACCGCCGTGGCGCGCGGCGATGGAGCACGGTTTCGAAGGTCACCGACGCGACCGCGGGCAAGCTGTTCGCCTTCGACGTGAGCGCGTTCGGCATCCCCGTTTCGCGGTGGCGCTACGAGATCGAGCCCGCCGAGGGCGGCTGCGTGGTCACCGAGAGCACCTGGGACCGCCGCCCGGCGTGGTTCCGCTCGCCGAGCGCGCTGGTCACCGGGGTGTGGCAGCGTGCGCGCGAGAACCAGGCGAACATCGAGGCGACGCTGGCACGCCTGAAGGCCGTGGCTGAAGACTCGTGACCGCCGCGTTGCCCACCGCCACCCTCGGCACCGGCTGACCCCGCCGAGGGTCCGCCGTCGTGGTGGCGACCCGCACCGGACCGCCGTGCGTGACCAGGATCAGGTCCTGGCCGGCACAGCGGTCGAGCGTGGCGTGGATACGTTCGTACATCTCCAGGATGCTCTCGCCGCCGGGCGGGCGGCGCTCCGGATTCCGCCACAGCTCGTCGATCGTCTCCTGGACCGTGCCCTCGGCGAACGCCCGGCCTTCCAGCTCACCCAGGTTCTGCTCGCGCAGCGCCGGATCCCGTTGCACCGGCAGGCCGAGCGTCTCCGCCAGGATCACCGCCGTGTCCCGTGCCCGCCGCAGATCACTCGTCACGATCGCCCTCGCGCGGGTGCCGGCGAGCAATGCCGCCGCGCGGGCCGCCTGCGCCCGGCCCGTCGCCGTCAGCGAACCCGCCGAGGCCGACTGCCCCTGCACGCGGCCGGCGACGTTCCACTCGCTTTCCCCGTGCCGCACCAGATGCAGCATCAGAACTGCAGCCTCGGGTCGTCGTAGTTCTTGAACTCCAGTACGTTGTTCGACGGATCGACGAGCGCGAGCGTGCGGTGCTGCTCCGCGGTGCCCTCGAACCGCACCGACGGGCCGGAGAGCACCTTCAGCTTGCGCGTCTGCACCAGCCGCACCAGCCGGTCGAAGTCCTCGGCGCGGGCGAAGCTCACCCCGAAATGCCGCGGGTACATCACGGCTTCGTCGGGCACGTCGTCGGAGAGGTGGCAGACCAGCTGGTCGCCGAAGAAGTCGAAGGTGACGCGGTCGGCGTAGCGGCGCGCCATCTTCACGCCGAGGCCGAACACGTAGTACTCGACCGCCTCGTCCAGATCCCGCGCGGGAACCGCGATGTGGCAGGCGTCGTAGGTGTCACGCATTGATTGCTCCTTTGTGGACGGTCTGGGCGGGGAATCCCGCGGGGGCCAGTCGCAGCAACGTGTCGCCGCGCAGCCCGCGGCGCAGGGTTTCGACACCGATCAGGTCGGCGGCGGCGATGTTGCCGAGATTGACGTCCGGGCCGATCTCCTTGATCAGCTCGACCTGCAGGTCCTTGGTCGGCGCCTCGAACAGCAGCCGCGCGGAGTCCGTTTGGGCCAGCACCGCGCGCAGCACGTCGTCGCGGACGTGCCCGTCGGGTTTCGCCATTCCGCTGCGGCCGCTCTCGCGGGTCTCGGTGATCACCATCGCGGCGCCGGCGTCGAGGTCCTCGCGGATCGCGCCGACCCAGTCCGCGGGCGAGAGATGGGCCGAGCGTTCCGCGTCCTTGTAGCCGACCTCGGACAGCACCGGGCGGTAGGCCGACAGGCGGCGCACGTACTCCGCCTTCGTGGGCTGGTCGAGCGGGATCGTGCCGTTGGAGACCTCGATGTGCGTGGCGCCGCTGTTCTCGACCAGCGCGAGGAAATCGTCCAGCCTGCCGCCCCACAGGTAGCGCTCGAACAGCGTGCCGCCGAAGTAGTACCCGATCCCGGCCTCCCGCAGTACCGCGGTCTTGCGGTCCAGATCGCGGGTGACCAGTGCGGTGCCCCAGCCGAACTTGACCAGGTCGACGTAGTCGCCGTGGCTGGCGATCACGTCGGTGAAATGGGCGGTCGGCAGGCCGGGGTCGATCATCATGGTGGTGCTCATCGGGTTCCTCCAGCGGTGACGAGTACGCGGTTCCGGGCGGGCGCGGCAGGTCTTGACCAGGCGCGCCCGGTGAGGGCCAGGCTGACCGGGGTTCGCCGGATCGCGGCGGTCAGCAGGCCGGAGATCAGGTAGAGCAGCGGCACGAAGGCCAGGATCATCACCGCGAGCATCACCGGGTTCGGCACGACCGGGGTCAGCGTCAGCAGGCCGGTCTCGGTCGCGGCGAGCAGAACTCCCTGCAGTACCAGCGGATGCAGCAGATAGATCCCGAACGACGCGTCCGAGGTGGCCCGCACGACACGTTCCCCGCGGCGGCCGCTTTCCTGCCACAGCAGGCCGAGCGTGAGAAACGCCCACGCCACGGCGAAACTCGCGAGCGTCACGGCAGGCTGGAACACCACGCTCGCGGTCAGCGGCGGCTGGCCACCGGCGTAGACCTGCGCGAGGTAGATCCCGATCGCCGCGGCGAGCACGAGCACGCAGCCGGTCAGCACCTGGCGCGCGTAGTACCGGGTCCAGCCGATCAGCTGATCGCGATGCCAGGCGGCGACCGCGCCGATCAGGATGTAGCCGAGGTAGCTGGGCAGGAACGGGTCCGGCACGCGCAGCCAGCCCGACAGCGGCCCCGCCGTCCACTGCCGTTGCACGGCCAGCGAGAACACCAGCTGGAAACCCAGCGACGCGACCACGAGCACGCCGTGGTGTTTCCCGGTGACCCGCAACAGTGTGCGGATCAACGGGAACACCAGATAGATCTGCATCGACACGAGCAGGAAGTACAGGTGGTAGCGCGCGGTGCCGGTGAGCAGTTCGGTGAGGAAGGACTCGCCGAGGAACGGGCCACCGTTGGCGAAGAAGTACAGCACCGTCCAGGTCACGTACGGCACGACCACGAACAGGTAACGCTTGCGCCAGAACCTCGGCCACCGCACCTGCCGCCGTCCCGTGGAGTACACCAGCACGAACGCGGTCAGCAGGAAGAAAACCTCGCGGCTGACATGGAAAGCGATCGTCAGCGCTCCGAAAAGGACAGTGGGCTCGACCGGGGTCAGCGCGAGGACGTGCGTGCCGATCACGAGGCCGACGGTGAGGACCCGGACGAGGTCGACGTAGTGCAGATGTTCCCTGGCCGATGTCACCGCGCCAGCTCCGCGCGCAGGGCGCGGCGCAGCACCTTGCCGGTCGGACCGAGTGGGAGTGCGTCGGTGACCTCGATGACGGAGGGTCGCTTGTAGCGGGCGAGCCGCTGTTCGCACCACGCCTTCAGCGCGTCGGCGTCGATGCTCTGCCGGGTGGTGACGAACGCGACCGGCACCTGGCCGAGCCGCTCGTGCGGGGCGCCGACCACCGCGACCGCCGCCACGGCGGGGTGCTCGAGCAGCACGTTCTCCACTTCCTGCGGATAGATCTTCTCGCCGCCGCGGTTGATCACGTCGTCGGCGCGGCCCGCGAGGTAGAGGAAACCGGCTTCGTCGAGAGCGCCGACGTCGCCGGTGTGCAGCCAGCCCGCCGCGTCCCGGGCCGGCCGGGTGCGTTCCGGGCGGTCGCCGTCCAGATCGAGGTAGTCGCCGACGATCTGCGGTCCGCGCAGCAGCACCTCGCCCTCCTGCCCGGGGCCGAGCGCGGTGCCGTCCGGGGCCGCGACGATCAGCTCGACGCCGACCGGCAGGCCGACCGAACCGGCGCGCCGTGCCGGGTCCTCGACCGGGTTCGCGGTGATCTGGCCCGCGGCCTCGGACATCCCGTAGGTCTCCAGCACGCCGATACCGGTGAGGTCGGTGAACTTCCGCGCGATCTCCGGGGCCAGGGGAGCGGAGGCCGAACGGGCGAAGCGGACCCGTCCGGCCGATCGTGGGGCCGGCAGCCGGCCGAGCGAAGCCAGTACCGCGGGCACGGTGTTGAGCCACGTGGGCTGGAACTCCTCGACGCGGGACCAGTACGTGCCGGCGTCGAAGCGGCGGTCGATCACCAGCGAGGCGCCGCTCACCGCGGTCGCCAGCAGCCCCATCACCTGCGCGTTGACGTGGAACAGCGGCAGCGGCGTGTAGCCGCGCTCGCCGGGACGGAATCCGTGGTGGCCTGCCACGCGCCGCGCCGCGTCCATGAGCTGCCAGCGGGACAGCGGAATCCCCTTGGGACGGCCGGTGGTGCCGGAACTGGTGAGCAGGACGGCGGGCCGCAGCGCGGCGCCGTCGCTCGGCCGCGCGGCGGTCGTGGCCGCCCACACCCGCCGCGGACCGTCGAGATTCACTTGCCAGACATCGATTTCCGGCCGGATGGCCGCGTCGGCGTCGTCCGTGGCGAGCACGTCGATGCGGAGCCTGTGCAGTACCTCGGCCAGTTCGCCCGCGGTGAGCCGGGGATCGATCGGGGCGGCCGTCACGCCCGCGGCCAGGCAGCCGAAGTAGGCGGCCGTGAACGTGAGCGGGTCGGTGATCACGAGGCCGACGCGCGCACCGGGCGGAACCGCCCGCCAGCGGCCGGCGTGCTCGGCCAGTGCGCGCCAGGTCAGCGTGTGACCGTCCGCCCCGCGGAGGTAGGCGACGTCGTCGGGCCGCTCGCCCGCCCGCGTCGACAGCAGTTCCTCGAACATGGCCGCGAGTCTGCTGTGCCTTCCTGGGAACGCGCTGGACGCGTGTTAAGAGAAGGCTGAGAACACCGTGGTTCACGTCGGTTTCGCACCCCGGTGCCGCACACTTGTAGCATGATTCCCTTGCGGCAACGGCGCATTCGATGGGCAACTGGACAAATGAGACGGTTGCTCGTGCTCGCCGGTGCGCTGTGTCTGGTGGCCGCGTGCTCGGCGGGGACCGCGAGCACGCCGAACCAGTCGGCCAGCGTGCGCACGGCGCTGGGTATGGCCGCAACCCAGACCGTGCACCGCGAACTGACCGTCGGCGGGCGCAAGCGCACATATCTGGCGGTGGGACCGCAAGTACGCAAAGCCGGACTGCCGTTGCTGGTCGTGTTGCACGGCAGGGGAATCAGCGCGCAACAGGAATCCGACCGCACGGGTTTTCTCACCTACGCCGAACGCGGGCTCGTGAACATCGTTTATCCGTCCGGAATCTCCGAATCGTGGAACGCGGGACACGGCTGCTGCGGGGTCGCGGCGAAGGAGGGTGTTTCGGACGTCCCGTTCATCACCGCACTCGTGTCCGACGCCACGAAGTTCTTCGACGCGGACTCACGCCGGGTTTATCTCGTCGGGTACAGCAACGGCGCGAAACTGGGCTTCACGACCGTGTGCGCGCATCCCGGACTGTTCGCCGCGATGGCGACCTACGGCGCGGTGCCGCTGGCACGTTGTTCCGACGACACCCCGATTCCGGCCTTGATCAGCGCGGGCACGGCGGATCCACTGGTGAAGGCCGAACATTCCGCGCCCAGCGCGTCCGCCGCGATCGAGGAGACCGTGGCGGACTGGCGGAGCCGGGACGCCTGCACCACGTCGGCGACCAAGCGCATCGGGCCGCTGACGCTGACCACCTGGACGGGCTGTCGTGGCGGAGTCGAGGTGGCGTCGGGACTGTACGCGGGCGTCACGCACTACTGGCCGTCGGCGGGCAAGACGGCCGCGCCGTTCACGACGCCCGTCGGCCCCGAGGCCGCGGCGGGCACCGTGATGTGGGATTTCCTTTCCACGAAACGGTTGTGAGGGAAAGTCAGCCCAGCTGGCCGAGCTGGGTCATCAGCTCCATCTGGTCGAAGTAGAGGTGGCTGTCGGTGACCTTGCCCGCCTGCACCCGGTGCACCTCGCAGAACGGCACGTCGACCGTGCGGCCGGTCGCGGGCAGCTCACCGGCCGGTCCGCGCAGGGTTCCGGTGTGCGTGCCCTGGAACCGGCCCTCCAGCATGCCGCAGTGCTCGTCGCCGCAGATGCGCATCACGACGAGCTGGTTGTCGGGGAAGGCCTCGTGCCACATCGTCCATTCGGCCTCGACCGCGTCGCGGCCCGCGAGCTGGTACCCACCGGGACCGCGGGATTCGAAGGCCTGCTGGTCGATCATGGCTTCCCAGCCGGCGCGGTCGCCCGCGTTCCACAGGTCGGTCCAGCGCTGGGTGAGGCTGTTGGTGCCGCCCTCGCGCACGGTGCTGAACGCCAGCCGGTACTCGCCGACGGAGCGCACCTGAGCGTGGATCTTGTTGAGCGTTTCGGCACGCAGCTTCGCGACCGCCGCGCGGGTACGCACCAGGTGCTCCTGGGTCTCGTAGGCGGCGATCACCTGGCAGTGCCCGGTCCGCCGGTCGGCCAGCAGCTGCGCGCTGCACAGGCCCTCCATTTCGAGCAGCCGGGGCACCGCGTTCTGACGGAAGGCGTCGATCGCCGCCGGCACCTCCTCGGGCGGGCAGTCGATCGCCGTCATGCGGATCCCGGCGCCGGGGCCGGGGCGGCTGCGGCGCACGAAGACCGGGACCTCGAAATGGTCGACGCTGACCATGCCGCGGGCGAGTTCGGTCGCCTCCTTGCGGGAGGTCTCGACCGCGTGCTCGCTGAGTGTCATCGACTCCGCGGAGTCCCAGTACGATCCGACGACGGTGATCCCGAGTTCGCTGTTGGTCAGTGCGGCCAGGCCCCGGCAGCCGGCCTGCGCCTCCACGTGCGGGCGCACGGTGTTCTCGATGTAGTGCTGGACCTCGTCTGTCCGGGCGGGGTCCCCGATGAGGGTGTTGATACGTGCGTACATGTCTCACTCCGTTGTGGTGTGTCGGGTAAGGCCCGGAGACCATCGAGCATGCGCCCGGCGCGTGGCGGCCGCCTAGGGTCGAAGGACCACGGTGCCGAATCGGCGCGGGTGAGGTATCTCTTTCAGGGTGATACCGGTTCACGACGTCAACCCGCTGCGCCGCACACCGTGGGTGACCTACACGCTCGTGCTGGCGAACGTGGTGGTGTTCCTGCTGATGCCCGCCGCCGCGCACAGTCTCGTCGGCAGCACCACGCTCGCCCAGCTGTGTGACCTGCAGGCGTTCACCCAGCGCTGGGGTGCGGTACCGCGCGAGCTGCTGCGGAACCAGGTGCCGGGGCTGGTGCCGACCGGTCGCGCGGTGCTCAGCCAGCAAGGGCCGGGCTGCCTGCTCGGGCCGCCGGCGTACGAGAAGGTGCCCGCGCTGTCGGTGCTGACCTCGATGTTCCTGCACAGCAGCTGGTCGCACCTGGCGGGCAACATGCTGTTCCTGGCGATCTTCGGCAACAACGTCGAGGACCGCATGGGGCGCTTGCGGTTCCTGCTGTTCTACCTGGTGTGCGGGTACGCCGCCGGGTACGGCTTCGCGTTGACCACGCCGTCCTCCACGCAGCCGCTGATCGGTGCGTCCGGGGCCATCGCCGGGGTACTGGGGGCGTATCTGGTGATCTATCCGCGGGCGCGGGTGTGGGGCCTGATTCCGGTGCTGTTCTTCCTGCCGCTGCGGGTGCCGGCCTGGCTGATGCTCGGGATGTGGTTCGTGCTGCAGGCGTTCTACTCGACGGGATACGGAACCGCGGACGCGGGCTCGGTCGCCTACGCGGCGCACGTGATCGGGTTCGTGGTGGGGGCGTTGCTGGGCATCGCGTTCCGCGGACGGTCGCGGCGACGGCCGGTGCCTTAGCGGGGAGTCGGGCGGCTCCGGTGGGCTCGGGCCACGCGGTGCCGGTTTGTCGATGCCCGAACGTTGTTCGGCCTCGCCGTAAAGAAAAGCGGCCCGCACCCGGCGGGCCGCTCGTCGTTTCCGGCTGAGGGTTACTTCGGCGCCGGCACCCGGCCCACCGCCGCCAGGCAGACCGCGAACGCCGGGTTCTCGTCCGCCGGCAGGTCCGGGTTGTGCCAGTCGCGGGTGTAGGTGATGCCCGGCTCGACCATGTCCAGGCCCTTGAAGAACTCCGCGAACTCGTCCTTCGTGCGGGTGACGAAGTCCGGGGTCGAGGTCTTGCTGTAGTGCGCGCAGAACCGCAGCGTCGACTCGCGCACCTCGGCCTGCTTCGGGTCGTTCTGGTCCAGACCGTCGACCGTCGCGTGGGAGATCGCAACCAGGCTTGCCGGTGCGAGCCTGCCGACGTACTCGCGCAGCGTCTGTTCCTGATCACCCGTCGGCGGCACGAAATGCAGCAGCGCCACCATCAGCACGCACACCGGCCGGTCGAAATCGATCAGCTCCAGCGTCTCCGGCGCCTCGAGAATCGTTTCCGGGCGGTAGAAATCGGCTGCCACCATCGCCGCGTTCGGCTCGTCGGTCAGCATCCGCGTGCCGTGCGCGATCGCGACGGCCTCGTTGTCGACGTAGACGACCTTGGCCTCCGGATTACGCGCGTGCGCGATCTCGTGCACGGGGTTCGTCGTCGGAATGCCGGAGCCGATGTCGAGGAACTGGTCGATGCCCTGGTCCAGCGCGTACCCGACGGCGCGCACCATGAACTCGCGGTTGTTCTTCGCCACGAACGGCGCGTGCGGCATCAGCTTCAGCGCCTGCTTGCCGAACTCGCGGTCGATCGCGTAGTTGTTGTCGCCACCGAGATACCAGTCGTAGATCCGCGACACGTTCGGGCGCTCGAGATCCACGGCCGGAGGCGTCCAGGTGGACCGGTTCATACCGAGGTCGTCATCGGGTTCCGTCACCGGGGACTCCAGACTCTTCTCTGCTTTTGCCCGTCACGATAGCAGCGAGTCCGCATCCTGCTGATCTTGGTGGCGGCGCAACGGATCCAGCCGCGCCGGCACGTTGAACCCGACCAGCAGTGCGGTCACCAGCGTCAGTCCGGCAGCGAGTACGACGAGCGCCGGACCGAGCCCGATCCGGCCCGCGACCTGCGCGCCGGCCAGGGGCGCGACCGCCCCGCCCAGCGCGCCCACGTTGTAGGTGAGGCCCAGGCTCGCCGCCCGCAACCGCACCGGGAAATGGTCGGCGATGTACTTCGGCAGCAGCCCGGAAATACCCGAACTCGTCGCCTGCAGCACGAAAAGCAGCAGCCAGAGCCCGATCACGCTGCCCGAACCCAGTGCGAATGCCGGGAAAACGAACAAAAGCGACAGAACCAGCCCGCCGACGTAAGTCCGCCCGGTGCCGAACCGGTCGCCGACGATACCGGCGAGACACGATCCGGCCGCGTACCCGAGCCCGGCCCAGGTCAGCGCGTTCGCCACCTGTCCCGCGTTGTAGTGCAGGTCCGTCTTGAGATACGTCGGCAGCAGCGACTGGATCGGCCACGAATAAAGGAAGGCGCAGAACACGGTGACCATCAGGCCGACGGCCATCGGCCATGACCGGCCGCTGACCTGCGCCGCGAACGCCACGAAACCCAGTACCGACACCGCGATCAGCAGCGGATACCACGAGCCCGCGTGCCCGGAGAAGATCAGCACCAGGCACACCGCGACGGCCACCGCGAGTACCGCGTTCGCCACCCGCCAGCGTCCGTGCAGCAGGACGTTCGCGCTGGTCGCCGGTTTCGGCTTGCCCGCGACCTGCTCGGTCCAGTCCTTGGCCTCCGGCAGCGCCCGCCGCAGCCACAACGCGATCAGCACCGGCAGGATGCCGATCCAGAACAGCCACCGCCAGCCGAGACTGGGCACGATCAGGTCGTAGGCCCGCGCGGCCAGCACGGTGCCGATCGGGTAGGCCGACAGCAGGAAACCGCTGGCCCGGTTGCGCAGGGCGGCCGGCCAGCTCTCCATCACGTAGGTGCTGCTCGATCCGTACTCGCCCGCCATGCCGATGCCGACGATGGCGCGGAAGAAGAACAGCGACCAGTAACTCCACGCGAATCCGCACAGCCCGGTGCCCACCGCGTAACAGAAAATGCTCAGGATCATCGCGGGCCGCCTGCCGAACCGGTCGCCGATCGCGCCGAGCGCGAGCCCGCCAAACCAGCGCGACACGAACGCGGCCGAGACCAGCGTCGCGGCCCCGGCCAGCGAGAGATCGAACTCGGCGCGGATCTCGGTCAGCACCAGCGTGATGATGACGAAGTCGAACCCGTCGAGGAGATAGCCGAGCCAGGCCGCGCTGAACGCCTTCCACTCGCCACGGCCGACCCGACGGAACCAGGGGACACGGGTGTTGCTGACCATGATCACCGCTTCATCGAGGTAGGACTATTGGTAGGACGTTGGACGTCCTATGATGAACCGGTACGCTAGCTCAACCGTCGAAGCGAGGGCAAGAGTGGTGGCGAGAAGCCAGGGCACGGCGGTCCGGGGTGTGCGGTGAGCACCTGGGAGCCGCGGCGGGGCCGGGGCGTGACCCGCGGTCAGGAACTCGTCGACGCCATCATCGAGCTGATCGACCAGCGCCGCCTGCGCCCGGGGGATCCGCTGCCGCCGGAGCCGCGGCTGATGGAGGAGTTCGACGTCGCCCGCAACTCCGTGCGGGAGGCGCTGCGTTCACTGCAGGCACTGGGCATCGTCGAGATCCGGCACGGTTACGGCACGTTCGTCGGCGAGGCGAGCATGGCCACGCTCGGCCCGTCGTTGCTGTTCCGCACGCGCGCGCACTCCCGCGACGGACTGCGCGGACTGTCCGATCTCCTTGAGGTGCGCCAGATACTCGAAACCGAGCTGGCCCGCAAGGTTTCCGGCGACCGGGAGCTGATCGCGCAGCTGACCGCGTGCGTCGAGCGGATGCGCGATCCGGCCACCGCGGCCGCCGCCGACCGGGACTTCCACGAGCGGATCTGTGCCGCCGCGGGCAACGAGCTCGCGGTGGAGCTGACCAGGCTGTTCTGGAACGTCTACCGGCAGACCGAGGCGCTCATCGGCGCGCCGAGTTCCACACCCGAACTGCTCGTGGCCAAGCACGCCGAGATCGTCACGGCGATCGGGTCCGGCGACGGCGAAGCCATCGGCCACGCCGTGCGCCGGCATTTCGACGAGGTCCGCGGGCGCGTCAGCCAGAAGTAGCCGCCCAGTGTCCACATCGGACCGTCCGGCCCCTCATCGGCCCGACGCGTAGCCCTGCATGCCGCGCGGGTTCGCGGCCGCGGACAGCACACCGGTGCGCGGATCGCGGCCCACCGCGCACAACCGGCCTTCCGACCACGGGTCGCCGACCGTGACGCGATGTCCCCGGCGGCGCAACTCGGCGACGACGTCCTCGCCGACACGCGATTCGACGGTCACCGCGCCGGGCATCATCGCGCGCGGATAGAACGAGCCGGGGAAGCTCGCGTGGTGCCAGTTCGGCGCGTCGATCGCGCCCTGCAGATCGAACCCGCCACGCACCTTGCCGCGCAACGCGACGGCGAGGAAGAAGTGGAAGTTCCACTGGTCCTGCTGGTCGCCGCCCGGGGTGCCGAACGCCAGCACCGGCTCGCCCTCGCGCAGGGCCAGGCACGGGGTGAGCGTCGTGCGCGGGCGCTTGCCGGGCGCGAGCGAGTTGGGCAGTCCCGGTTCCAGCCATGACATCTGCAACCGGGTGCCCAGCGGGAAACCGAGTTCCGGCACGACCGGGTTCGACTGGAGCCAGCCGCCGCTCGGGGTCGCGGCGATCAGGTTGCCCCACCGGTCGGCCACGTCGAGGTGGCAGGTGTCGCCGCGGGTCGCGCCGTCCTGCGCGACCGTCGGTTCGCCCGCGCCCGCCGGAATCTCGACAGCGCCACCGGCGGCGACGAACCTCGCGTGCTCGCTCAACCGGGGCTCGCGGCCGTCCGGGCTGCCCGGCCGCAGCTGGAAGGAGGCCTCCTGGCCGATCAAGGCGCGCCGGTTTTCGTTGTAGGACGGGGAAAGCAGCGTCTCCAGCGAGACGTCCGCGGAATCGCCGTACCACGCCTCGCGATCGGCGAACGCGAGCTTCGAGCCCTCGATCAGCACGTGGTAGTACTCCGGCGTGCCGTACTCCAGCTCGTCCGGCAGCAGGGCGAGCTGTTGCAGGAACACCGGTCCCTGGCTCCACAGCCCGGGTTTCGCCACGGTCCAGCCGTTCCAGTCGAAGGTGGCCGGGTCCTCATAGGTCGCCGAGTAGTTCACGAGATCGTCGCCGGTGAGCGTGCCCGCGTGCCGCTTGCCGGACGTGTCCATTGTGGAGCGTTGTGCGGCTCGGGCCAGCGCTTCGCCGATGAATCCCTCACGCCACACGCGGCGCGCGGCCTCGATCTGCGTCTCACGGTCGGTGCCCGCCGCCTCGGCCTCGGCGATCAGCCGCCGCCAGGTCGCGGCGAGCGCGGGATTGGTGACCAGCTCACCGGGGGCGGGGGCCTTGCCGCCACGCAGGTACACCTCGGCGGAGGTGGTCCACTCGGTCTCGAACAGACCGCGCACGATCTCGACGGTCTCGCCGAGCCGTTCGACCGCGGGATGCCCGCGCTCGGCGTACCCGATGGCGTAGCGCAGCACGTCGGCGAGCCGTTTGGTGCCGTGGTCGCGCAACAGCACCATCCACGCGTCGAACGCACCCGGAACCGCCGCGGCCAGCGGGCCGGTGCCGGGCACCAGGTCGAGTCCGAGCGAGGTGTAGTGCCCGATCGTCGCGCCCGCCGGTGCCGGGCCCTGGCCGCACAGCACCTTCGGGGCCTGGCCCGCGGGCGCGAGGATGATCGGCACCTCGCCGGCGGGGCCGTTGAGGTGCGGTTCTGCCACGTGCAGCACGAAGGCGGCCGCGACGGCCGCGTCGAAGGCGTTCCCGTCGTCCTCGAGCACGGCCATCGCGGTCGCGGAGGCGAGCCAGTGCGTGGAGGAGGCCATGCCGAACGTGCCCTGCAGAGTCGGTCGCGTCGTGATCACGCCATGGAGTATCACCCGGCGGCCCGCGCCCCCTCCAAGCCACACCTCCGCGAGTCGAGCCCTCCGCGC
>Ga0164243_10000790_pt1 | contig 55229 bp, 50 predicted proteins | sample OricompcompostOP_FD_108781 | JGI IMG/M metagenome (GOLD analysis project Ga0164243, IMG submission 108781) | Organic Plus compost microbial communities from Emeryville, California, USA - Original compost - Organic plus compost (OP) | ecosystem: Engineered > Solid waste > Mixed feedstock >... | reverse complement strand
GTTTGAAAGCGATCCGGAAAGTCTTCCCCTTCGCGGGTATCCAGACGCACCCACGTCACACCATCATTGGAGCCCTCCAGGTTCCAATTGAGCGGATCGCGGCTGTCAGCGTCGTTTGCCGACGTCATGGAATATCCCGAAATGGCGACAGGCTCGTAAAAATCAAGCTGGCACCAGAGATCCCCCACAAAGTCGAATTGCAAAAATTTGGTGTTGACGTTATTGTCTACCAGTTTCGGTGAACCCTCACCGGATTCGCGGCCATTGGAATTATCGCGGGAAACCGACAGGCTGGCATCATCCGTCACATCCTTGACCAACCCGAGGTCGGTTACCTGGCCGGATAATTGTACCACGGACCCTTTGGCGGTCACACCCCGGAACAGGTAATCATCCAGCCGGCCGGATTCTACGGCAACCTGCAGAGCACTTTCTTCCCCCACCAGTTGCGCCTGGTTATCCTCCACTTTATACCAGCGGACCTGTTCCAAAGGCATCAGTGCGTTGAAGCCAACGTTCAGGTACCCCGGCTGCGCCGCTGAGGCGGTAAGGCGTACCAGGGAGTCCGGCAGGATGCGGATTACAAATTCCTTCTGAGCCCAGTACTTTTCGCTGTTTTCCGTACGCAGCTTCACCGTAAATATACCCGTCTTCAGAAACGTATGGGTAGGCGATTCCTCAATGGATGTACTGTCGTCACCGAATTCCCAACGGGAGACCACGAAATTTGTGGACGCATTGTCAAACCTAAACGTGAACGGATCGTCTTCCGACACCTGTGTAAAGGTGAAATCGGCCGATGGCTTCGGTTCCTCTTCCCTGGGAGGCTCCACGGGCTCTTTTTTATCGCATCCCCAGATAACCAGGGCTAACAATGCTCCGCTAGCAAAAATTTTCATATTCATAACGATATACGCTGCTTTGGCTTTCAAAATTTTCTATCACAATCGATTTATTATGGAACCCGGATCAGGCGCCACTCAGCTTGCTGAAACAGCGAGTTCCCCCAGTTTTCCGTAATGTTTAACCGGTAATGTGTATACGCCACATTGGTTTCGAAATCATACCGCTTGGTCTGGAACCGGCCGACAAACTCTTCGTTCTGGCGACGGTCCAGCGTCACCCAGTTTTCTCCATCCATTGACCCTTGCAGATTCCACGATTTCGGATCCCGTTCCTTCGCGTCGTTCGCCGAGGTCATGGTATAAGCCCCCACCAGCTGGGGTTCATCAAAGACAATCTGCGCCCATAAATCACCGGAGAAATTAGACTGCAGGAACTTCGTGTTGATGTCATTGTCTACCAACTTCTTGGATCCTTCGTTGTTATCCGGTCCACCGTTATTATCGCGGCTCACGCTGAAGACTCCCAACTGGGTGACGTCCGTTTCGATTACGTAGGCGGGATAAATAACAACGATCACAAAACTTTTTTCGGGATCGATCAGATGGCGGGTGGTCTGACTGATCGCCACCTTTATCGCCAACACATTATCCACATTGTCATGGATAACAGACATCGGTACGATCATCCCCATGGTACCTCTCGATGTATTGCTGGTTACGCGAAGGCTCGAGTCCAGTTCAAACTGATCCCTTCCCAGGGCGATGGTATTGGCAGGAAGCGTTCCGTCAGCGATCAGTTGCTGAATGGTGTCCGTTTCAGCCACCGATTTTACATCAAAGAAACGGCCGGGTTGGCCCACCAGCGAAATTCCGAGCGGGATGTTTACCCCGTCGGAAGATATCGTGTAATTCCGCCGGTTGCGTACCTCCAGGATGCCCCCACCCCCATTGGTAATCGATACGTAGTGAATATCTTCGGGGTTCAGTAGGTCTGTCGAGTTCACGACGATCAGTTTGGTTACCTCGGAGGCCAACTGATTTCCTTTGCCCGGATTCGCCAAGGTTACGGCCAGCGCAATTTTTTCACCGTAAAACTTCTCCAGTTCGGTGATGCTGAGCGTAACCGGAAACGTCGCTTCAGAGGCGCCATAGCCGAAATTCACCACATTGGGCAGGGTGGTCCCGATGGCCGGGAACGGAAAGGCGCCGTCCAGCTGCCCTGCATTGGCCAGTTGTTCAACCGTATCCGGGTTCAGGAGCAGCTCCACCTGAAACGCCTTGGCGGCGGGGGCAGACAGCTGAACACGGACCTGCATGGTCACCGTCTCGCTTGACTTGGTGACCCCTTCGGCCACATCACCGGTTTCCACAATTACCGGCGTACCGGGTTCCAGGTTAAAATCTTCCAATTTGGCATCGCTGCAGGCCGCAACCGTAACCGCCGATGCCCAAAAAATCCATGAAAAAATGCGTACTTTCATATTCACGTTTACTGATCAATCCAAACGCGGCCGTCCAACTGCCAATTCTCTTCGGCAAAAACTTTCAGCCATGTAAATATTTGCTGGGGAATGTCAACCGCACGCGGTACATTTGCCGCCAAATCATCACTGCTGGGCGCACATATCAATTCGTTCAGGTGTAACGACGATTCGCTTGAACTGGAAAGAAAGATATGGTTGCCCAACGGCCCGAGATCCTCAATTCGACCGGATGAATAGCTGGTAACCGGCCAGAAGCCCGCCAGTGCATCGTAATACGGATGGTTTTCATCTACACCGATTTCACACGCATATTGGTTGATTACTTCCTCGGCCAGTGCCAGCTTCCAGACCCGCACATCGGCAATATAGGCATCGGGGTCCCAGCTTTCATTAGGTCCCTTATAACCGATCTGCAGGGGTTGGTTATTGTCAATGGATCCCCAATTTTTCACGTTGAGTTCGTTGTTCCGCACTCCGTTGGTGTATGTGATTAGTACCCGCTCGCCGTTCACAATGCGGCCTACAACCGCGATGCTGTTCCACGTGCCGTCGGAAAGCTCGCCGCCTGAAATCTGACCGCCACCGCTTGTTCCCCGCGCATTGAAACGCCAATAGTTATCTTCCAGAAATATGGTCCAGCCCACGGAGTCCGTTTCGGTATTCCATTCGCCCCGTTTGCTCAACAATGCGGGGTAAATCTGGTTAATCGTTTTGTTTTTCTTTACCTTCAGCTCAATGGCGAACGAATTTTCTCCGAAGTTGTACACCGAGTTGTCGCCGTCCCTAACGGTACCGTTCAAGCGGTCATCAAAGCGTATGAAATTTCCCTGATACCGGTTTCCCGCGAAGGGTTTACCGATATAGCGCGTTTTGTACGTAGGAGAGCTAAAGATCGTAAACGTGTTGTTCAGGGGTTTACTGAAGATCGTGTTGTCGTTTTCACTTTCATCAATGGGATAATCACCTCCGATACTGGATGTCACAACAACCAGCCATTTTTCCGTTTGAAAATCAGGCCGTGACCGCATGGCTTGGAGGAGCTCATTCAGCTGACCGTCAAACGTCAGCACCGCATCGCGGTACGCGGGAATAGAGGCGTCGTATCCCGCATTGGCCCCCACCTCACCCGGCCGTACATAATGTACCGTGTACACGTCTGCATCGGCCGATCCGATGGCGTCAACCGCCGCTGCGGTCACCGCATCGTCATCCGGGGCTACCACCGACTGATCGGCCGATTCGCCGAACGCGTTAGCGAACAATGCAGAAGACGTGAATACCGACGATTGTATCGTATTATCCACCTGCCTTAACCGGTCGAATATCAGTGGATAGGTCTCGAAGTTTCCGTTATCGAAATCATTATTAATCACCCCGTGCTTGCTTTTGGACACTCCGGTAAGTATACTGGCCCAATTCGCCCCCGGTTCCACGGTGCCCTCATCGCTCACGGACACCCACGAATGGATGGCCGTGTTGAGCAGGCTCTTAATGGCGGGCGGGTCCAGGTCCTGGACCGTCCTGCCGCGCACGCCGTCGACAATGACGAGCAATACCTTTGGATCGCCATAGGTTACATTTACGGTATCCGATTCATCGCTTTCAGGAATCAGCCTTCCGAACTGCTCCTGACAGGCAAAAGCCAGAAACGATGCGATGATGGCAGCCATCCCCAATCCTTTAAAGCGGCCATATTTTGTTTTTACTTTCATGGTAAGTCTACTATTTATTCCAATGCTGCTACCCTAATCCATAATGATTCGCAGAATGCTATTTGCCGGTTCGCCGTTAAACTGATCGAACTGTCCGATGATCAGCAGGGCAGGCTTATTGTCAGCAGATCGCGTTTCGTATACTTCCGTTACGATGCCCCTGAACGTACCGATATTGTTATAGCCTTCTGCAAGATTGCCCGCGGCGTCCAAAAACATGAAGCCGTTGCGGACCACGTTGCTATACAATTCAAAGTCACCCATCACCAAAACACGTCCGCTCTCCAGTTCATATGCATAGTTGGGCAGTCCATTGGTAAAGGACCCCGCCTGGAAGGAATCGTCCAGTGAACCATCTTCATTGAGGCGGACAATGTTGCCAACCGGTATACCATTGTAACTTCGGAAATACCCGCATACCAGGTACTTCCCGGTGTTTTTGTTGTACGTCACCCCATAGACATCGTAGTCAAACCCCGCGTTTCCGGCGTTAAATGTCCCGTCTATGGTGCCATCGGCATTTAACCGCACGATCCGACCTGCCGACTGGTCGTCAAACTTGCTAAATCTTCCGTACACCAGGAGTTTTCCCTCCAAGGCTCCTTCATCGTGATAAAGCGACGCGATGCTACTGCTGTTTGCCCCGACGGGGCTCTTTTGGGTGGCCGGATCAAAACGAAAGGTTTTATCCAGCGTACCGTCCAGGTTAAGCCTGGCTATCTGCCGCATTTCAATGCTGTCGATAATGACGGTATCCCGCGTTTCGAGGCGATTGGGCTTATCATATTGCCGCGAAACGTAGTATCGGAACCCTCCTGTTACCAGCAGTTTATTCCGTTGATTATAAATTTTCCGTACCGCCCCACCATGGAATCCACCGTTGAACCGGGAAAAAAACTGTGTCGTATCTTCCTGATCCGGTCTTCTCCATGTCTGGATGCCCATCGTATCAATGGTACCGTTGCTGTTCAGCATGGTAAGGTTACTGATATTGGCCTTTTGCTGTGCATAGCCCGAGAACGACCCGCCGATAAAAAACTTATCACCGATCTGCGTGATGGAACTGATCAAACCGTTGGCTCCTGTTCCGGTACGGAATCCAGCGTCGTAGCCGCCGTCCAGGAAAGCGCTGGCAATGCGGTTGATGGGCCGCACGGTACCTTTGTTATCGTAGTTCGTAAACTCGCCCACCACCAGCATTTTACCGTCACTCGTGAACAACACCTGTGCCGCGAGGCCATTTACCCCGCCGGTAGCTACAAATGTCGGATCCAGTCGGACCTTTCCTTCCACGTCGAACTCCGGCCCGAAGACCACCATGTCATCCACGGATACCGACGTGATGCCCGTACTGGCAAACGTGGGGACAATCACGGTGATGCCCTCTTCGGACACCTCCTTTATTTCTGCTTTCTCTCCATTAATCCGGAAGGTCAACCGATCCCGGTACGGCATCAGACCGGAAGCTTTAACGAAAACTTCCGTTCCCGGCTCACCCGAGGCAGGTACGGGTACCTGCGTGCGGTCAATGACGATGCCGATTCCCGGTTTCCCGTCCGGGTAAGGTTCACCGAAGAACTTGGTTTCCTCGTTGCAGGATACCATCGACATCAGGCCGAGCATCAATCCGAAAAACAGTGCGTATGGGTAATTGCTTTTTTTCATTTTCACTATCGCTTACTGTCTATAATGTCATACTGGATCTGGTTATCAAACCCAAAATTACTGTTCAGATAGGCCAGTGCATGGACCACCCCATTGTCCGGCTCAATGTCTGACGATATTACCTTTACGGTCCTCCAGTTATTGAACGGAAAGGACACGTTGGGGATAAAGGAGATGGTGAGCTGCCGGTATCCCATATATTTCAGCCGCGTTCCTCCATCCGATACTGCATCATTGAACTCCACGCCGATGTTGCAAACCGAATTGTTATAGGAGTAATAGTTTTGCCCGGGGAACGCATTGAGAACGTCAAAGTCAATCTGCGGATAATCCGCCAGTTTATTTTTGCCGTGGAACATATACCTCATCAGGTATTTTCTCCAAATTATCGAATCGACATCCGACAAATGCTGGATGGTATCCCGGTTCAGCCGGTAAAGCTCCCTGTTGACGCCTCCCCGGCGGTAATCGCCGATCAGCTCCCGAATGTTGCGATCGTTCGGCGCAAAAAACGTCAGCGTGTCACGGTTGAATACATCTTCCAGTCCGGCCAGCCGGATGATCTGCGCGATGGTATCGAAGTGCACCGGATTGGCGTCCAGATACGCCATAACGGTGCCATCAAAACGGGCATTGGCCAACCCACCGTCAATGTAGTAATCGTCTTTTTTACATGCTCCCAACATCATCGTGATGCCGAAAAGAAGTCCTGCTATTTTTACTATCGTCTTCATACTGCAATCATTCGTTAGATTAACTTCCGCCGCCTCCCGGCAACCAATATTCATTGAGCACCATATGGGGATTGTTGGCCAATGCAGACTCACCGATCGGCCAGGTCCACGCCCGCCGGTTAAATTGGTCGAGGTTCAACGGCCACGCCGTCCAGGTCGGACTTAAGATGCGACGCGTACGGATGAGGTCGAAATACCGATGACCTTCCCCGAACATTTCGCGGTTACGTTCCAGGAAGATAGCATCTTTCAGAGCCTGACCGGTTACTCCCTGATAGATCGCCGCGCCGGCACGGCTTCTTACCCTGTTCAATGCCTGAGTGGCTTGGTCATATTCATTTATTTCGGCCAATGCTTCTGCCCATAGGAGGATCACATCGGCAAACCGGAAGATCATATAGGTGTTATCCGGATTGGTACTTTCGTTGTCCCCTCCGTACACGTTCAGGCCAAATTTGCGAGCCGTAAACAGTCCGTTATTGGCCAGCATGTTCTCGAACCAGACCTCCTTCCGGTCGTCACTCTCTCCGGCTGGGAAGAGGCGCTCCATATACTCTGCGGTATAATAGCACTGACTGTAGAAGTTATCCTGACGGGGGTGCTTATAAGGCCACCGGAGGAAATGATCTCCAAAGGCAGCGATCAGGCTGACATTGTCGCCGTAATTGATACTACGATAGAATTCAAACACACTTTCTTCGGAGCGGCCTTTCGTCACTTCCGCCCACCCCTGATCCGTCATGGGCAGCAGGCGATACGGCCCTTGGGTGACGATCTCCTGTCCCAACGTTGCCGTCTGGCGGTAATACGCCTCGCGGTTTGCCAGGTCAAAGCCTGCATTCCACATGTTCATGTGCATAAGCAGTGCAATAACGCTTCCGCGACTTGCCCGCGCACCACGCAGGGCGGCATCTCCGTAAGACCACGGAATCTTGTCTTTGTGCGGGGAAAGATCGGCGATGCACTTGTTAATCACAGACACCATATCCTCGCGGGGCAGCGGGTTGGCGTGGTACGAATCGGTATAGTATACGACGTCGCCGTACAACCTCACCATCCAGAAATAGGTAAAGCATCTCAAAAAAGTGGACTCAGCCACGTACCGGTCGGTTTCGGCCGCTGAGAGGCCGGGCACACCTTCCTGCAGTTTGTCAATCAAAATGCTGGCAGACTGAATGACCTTGTAATAATTTTTCCAATCGGATATACGGTCGAAATGATAGAGATTATTATACAACGAGGTATTACGCGCCGTCAGTAACTGATTCCGGCCAAGTACCTCCACCACCTTTTTAATGTCGGCTTCCCTATGTTCCGGGGATGCCCGCATCTCGCCGGTCCTTGCCTCACCGATTGAACCGATAACCCAGGTCTCACCGAGCTTATCGAAGAAAAGGCTGTACATGTTGGCGATGGCTGCCTCGACGTCGTCACGCGACTGATAGAAATTGTTACCCGTAAGCCGGTCAAGCGGTTCGACGGTGAGAAACTCCTTACACCCGTGGGTAGTAAAAAGCAGCCCGGCCCACAGGATCAGTTTTATAGATTTACGCAGTGTAACCATGTTCATTTGCATACGGATTAAAAATCGATGTTACAACCAAAAGTGAACGTCCGCGGTACCGGGTAGCCATTGGATACGTCCCGACCGAGGGCGGTAACGTTTTCCGGGTTAGGACCCGAATAAGTCGAGAACGTATATACGTTATCCATGGAAAAATACAGGCGCAGCCGGCTCAGTCCGAAGCTCTGTGCAACGCGGGGATCGAACTGATAGGAAGCCACAATGCTATTTATCTTAAAATACGATCCATCCTCTGCCCACAGGGTCTGGTCGTACCGGAACGGCTTAACGGTACCGATCCGTGTGTAATCATACGCATATGGATATTTGGCGATGTCGCCCGGCTGCCGCCACATGTCCAGGTCGTCCAACGGAACCACCACCTGCGGTCCTTCGGGTCCGTCGCCGTAGGGATACTGCATCAGGGACAACCGTTGGGCAATCGCATTGTTCAGGATCGTCCTCTTGGCTGTGTACGACGCATTGAACGACAGGCCATATCCTTTATAACGGGCATCGATGAAAAATCCGCCGGTCAGCAACGGCTGGGTATTCCCGATGCGGGCGTAATCGTTTTCGTCCAGAATATAATCTCCGTTAAGGTCCCGGAAGATCGGATCTCCCGCCTGGAAGGGCTCGCCGTTGACGCTGTAGCGCAATCCGGTGGCCGGATTAACGGGTACATCCGCATCGGTCGCATACACGCCGTCATTGATCAATGCATAATTCGACAGCGATGGGAATCCCACACGCAGAATGTAGCGCTGCATAAAATTATCGTCGTCACGCCGGGATTGGATGAACTGTCCACCATAATCGGAAGGCAGCTTTAAGAGCACATCCCGGTTGTAAGCGCCGTTGAACGAAACCGTCAGGTTGAGCGGGCTGGTCCGTGGCAGCGGCCGGAACGTGAGGGCCAGCTCGTGACCGTAGTTGATGATGCCGGCGTCATTGCTGATCAGCTTGTCAAACGCCGCGATATTGGAAAGGTACTGTTCAAACAGCAGGTTATCCACCTTTTTATAATACGTATCATAAATAAGGTCCACACGGCCATTAAACACGGTCAGGTTTGCCCCCAGGTTGTATTGCGTAGAGGTGGTCGGTTTAAGCCTTGGATTGGGGATCTGTCCGAAATCCAGGCCGATTCCCTGTTCACCGTTGTAATTGCCTTCAATGTTGTATTTGCCGTAGATCCGTTCGAGCGTACCGTTGGGTACCACGTTAATCCCCCAGCTGGCGCGTATAGACGCCAGGTCGAGCCAGTCGGCGTTCTCGCCGAAATTTTCACGGTGCAGGTTCCAGCGCACCCCGATGGAAGGGTTTCTCGAATACAGGTCTTCGAACCCGTTGCCGGAGGAACCATCCACCCGGTAAGCCACATCAAGCACATACCGTTTCATGTAATCGTACGAGGCCATCAAAGCAAAGGATGCCGCCCGTTCGTCACTGTACGAAAGGATTCCCCCTCCCCGGGACAGCCGGCCGTCAAAGCCCAGGGGTCCCTGGAACTGGTCGTTCGGCGTCCGTTCCTGACGGGTAGCCGAATTTTGGCGACCTTTCATCCGTATTTCGTTGAACCCGTTTACGAAAAAGTTGTGTTGATCATTCCATGTTTTCGAGTACGTCAGGTTGGTACGGCTGTAAAGCGTTGACTCGCGGCCCGTGAACGAGTATACCTGAGCAAACTGTCCGTTGGCTGCCGCTGGTGTAAACGTGTCTTCCCCTTCCGATTTATATTCGTAGCTGAAGAAGGTTGTCGCCCGGATAGCGTCGGTAAGCATAAAGCTCGCTTCCACGACCGGCCGGAGTACGCGGGTAAAGTTGTCGTTGGTCGTGGTCAGTGACGACAGGTACCCCGAGCTGGCCAGGTAAAAACTGGGTGGCGGAAGCAAGGTGGAGGTCAGACCATTTCTGGCCACTCCGGTCTGCAGGATTCCCTGACCGGCACCTTTGTTCTGTTTTCCCAGTTGCGTATACATGTAGCCCTTAAAGTCCAGTCGCCGGGTGGGCTTGTACTGAAAATTCAGGTTTGCCGTGTATCGTGTAAATCCCGTATTCTCAATAATTCCCTTTTCCTGGAAATAACCCAGATTGGCCTTGTAATTAAACTGCTGATCGCCCCCATCAATGGTAAGGTTATGCGTCTGGTTATAGGTCGTCCGATAGAACAACGACTGCCAGTCGGTAGAATTGTTGTAATAGGCATTCAAGCTATCCGATAACATGGGAATCTGCGAAATCCAATCAATGTCGCGCTGGCTTGTCGCATTTTCCAAAATCTGGGCGATCTTGAGGCGGCGTTCCATGGCCCCGCCGAGGGTGGGCCGGAGTGCGGGCGGATTTTTCAGGAAGGCTGCTCCATTGTACCGCACGCGCGGTACTTCCGACTGGCCCCGTTTGGTGGTGATGATAAACACACCGTAGGCACCCTGGGATCCATACAGGGCGGTTGCCTGTGCATCTTTCAGAATTTCAATACTTTCAATATCTTCCTGCGGAATCAGCGAGAGTGGAGACACGCCGGGTCCCAGCTGATCGAACCCATATTCACTGGCTACGTCACCTTCGATGGGTACGCCATCGAGTACAATCAGCGGCGATGTCGGTTGCAGAAACGACTCATCACCCGAGCCGGTCACCGTCAGCGTGGAAAGCCCCCGGATCTGGGTAGTCCCGCGGAACCCCGGGGCTCCGGTGTTCAGCTGGATGTTCATTCCCGGAACTTTACCTTGCAGCAACTGTTCGATATTCGCTACCGGGCGGTCCTGCAGTTCCGGACCGGAGATTTTAAAAGAGGCACCCGGATCGGTTTCCCTGGAGCGCTGAACGTAACCTCTGGACACCACCTCAACTTCCTGGAGACTTTGCTGGGAAGCGCGCAGGGTCACCGTCACACGCGATTGATTGGGTCCAATCTGCACCCGTTCGGTTGTATACCCCAGGAACGAAAGCACCAGGGTTGTGCCCGGTGCGACGCTGACCGTCAGCTGCCCGCGGTTATTGGTAACCCCCAGGTCCCTTTTGGGGCTCGCTGTAGAGACCGTCACCTCCGGGAGCGGCAGCTTGTCCTCCCCCACCGCGACAACGGTTACCGACTGGTTTTGGGCGAAGGCTATTACCTGCGGTGCCGCTACGAATAGCGAAACGAGCGTAACACCGGCGACCATTTTTGACCAAATTTGCCTAACTATTTTCATGGTACGATCAAAATTCATCTTCAAACTTTGGTAGTTCATTACGGAAGTGGAAAATAATCTGCCAGTCCCCTTCGCGATAGATCCGGAAATTCAGACCGATGCTCGCTGTGATCAGCTCGTCATCGAAGCCGAGCCGGGAATACCGGAAATTCACATTGGCAAAATCCCCCGAGGTATAGTCGGTCTGGACAGTGGTAAGCGGAATGGGATAGGCTACATCATATTGCACATATTCGTCCGTGTGTACGCGGTTAAATCCATGTACCAGTTCGTCCCAAACCGTTTCATTGAAACGGGCCGGATTGATCGGCACCGAGTCAGGCCCCCAGAACACGAAGCGCAGGTTGTGACCGTTTCCGCCCTCGAACGGCTGGATGTAGACCACAACGTTGTTTAACTTATCGTTGTCATTGCCCAGGTGCTTGTCCGATTCGGCGCCTACCACTTCGGAAAGGGACGGACGGATGTAATTGCGCTTCAGCGGATGGCGCGGGTCATTAGGGTCGGGCGCTACACCCCCGGTATACGGGTTGATATCGTCTGCCGGGTCGTAAGGCCGTTCCAGCCACGGAATCAGTTGAAAATCCTTAATAAGGGTCGATCCCCCCGCGTTGGTAATTTTCAGGTCGAAAAATCGGATGTCCTGAACGCGCAACACGGTATCCGACGGCCGTGGTTGCACCAGTTCATTGGTGGAGGAACCCCAGAAAAAGAACTTTCCGGAAGGTGTCACTTCAAATATCGGCCGTTCCTCTACCCTCCGTTTCGCTTCAATCTCCTCCAATGAGGTTTCTTCCCCGTCGTAGTCCGCAGTCCATACCTTCACCGGCCGTGTCTGGAAAATATCGGTCACGGGCCGGCCGTCTCCGTAGCGGGCATTCACAATTTCGAATTGCATGGGCTGGGTCGAATTATCCAGGTTGGGCTGCCCCAGCTGGGTGGTCCGGCCGATTACCGGCTGGAGAATCATGCTCCCATACGTGATATTCGGACTCAGGTATTCCGACTTCGGGGGTAAATCGTACAGATCTTTGCAACTCGTTGCTGACAGCGCCAGTAGCGATAGGGCAAATGCAAAGGGCATGGAAAATTTATCCGTCATGATATGCGATCGTTTTTTATTCATCTCTGTTCACCGTAAAGTCACCAATCTGCAACGTGCTGCCGCTCCGTACACGGGTAATATTTAACCGATAGAACTTGTACGCCGTCCGGTTATTGATCCGGTACACCCGTGTGATGGAATTTTGGGCAAATTCTTCATCCAGTCTGTTATCCAACATGACCCAATTTTCCCCATCGTTGGAGCCTGAAAGCGTCCAGTCTGCCGGGTCACGCTCCGGGTACGTTTCTGAGTCATATCCCGTGGTAATCGTATAGGCGTTTGCCACGGCGGGCTCATTTAGTTCGTACTGTAGCCAAACGGATCCCATTCCTCCGATCAGGAATTTAGTACCGGGATGGCCATCGAACGCGTATTTGGAAGCTTCGCGGCTGTCCGGTCCGGCACCAGCCTCGCGCTCGGCCATATAAGTTCCGCCGATCAGGAAAAACAGGTTCGGGGGTGGCGGAATATATGTCAACCGCCTGCTGAAGTCGTCAAATCCAAAAACGTGATCAGGGGTCAGCACGTGTACCACACCGTTGGAAGCCTGGATATTGACCGATCCGGTGGTGGTCGAAATCCAGTCGCGCTCAAAAAGGCTCCGCTTGGTATCGGAAAACTGAATCGAATTCGGTCCGCCATTTATAAATCCGGACGACGAGTTATCGTTTAGCCGGGCATGCATCGGATAGCCAAACCGCGTACTGAAAAGCCGCAGCCCGTCTTTGGTTCGCAGCGAGTCACTGGTATAGCGGCCCCGGATGATGTACTGGGCTACCATGGTATCGAGCTGAACCTTATCGACATTTTCCAGGTATTCGGGATCTTTGTCGGTCCGCTTCCGGAGGTTATTCAGGTTGGTCAGCGCGAGTTGGAAACTCGCATTAGACGGTGCAAAAACCGTTATGGTGCTGTCCCGTAGCACATCCTCCAAGCCTAACCGTCTCACTACACGAAGCAAGGAATCATACACCCCGGGCTTGCTTTCCAAGTAGGCCAACACGGTGCCATTGAATCCTTCGTTCGGATTCCGCCGGCCGTAATATCCTTCATCCTTTGCGCAGCTACAGACCCAAACTGCGAGCAGGATCATGCTGATTTTTAACCAATTACAAAGTATGATCTTCATGCTTTATCGTTATTTTCTCCAATATTCAGTTTGTTCTAACAGGGGATTTTGCGCCAGTAAGGTCTTACTGAGCGGCCAATAGATCCCTCCTTCGTCTATCAGTTGCCTGAACTCCGGATCGTTGCGTTTGATGCGGTGGTAACGTACGAGGTCATACCAGCGGTGTCCTTCGCCCATCAATTCACGTTGCCGTTCGCGGAATATGGCTTCAAGGAGGCTGCCGGACAGCTCCTCATCGTAGGGTTCCATACCGCGGAGATCGCGGATGACATTCAGGTTTTCCACCGCCCCGTTTCGGTCGCCCAGGACGGCCAGGGCCTCAGCGCGCAGGAGGGTGAGGTCTTCCAGACGTGTGAAAACCACCGTGCTGGAATAGGTACGGAAATTTGCATCCGTAATAGACCCCTCCATGATGCACTTGATCTTGCTGAATATGGGATATTTACCGTTGAAGTTGGTAAAATATCGTTCGTTGGATGGGTACCCCAACGTATCCAGGCTGAACCGTTCATCTTTTGCCTCGTTGAAGATAGACAGGATGGAATCTTTCGGAAGGTAGATGTCGGGGGTAGATTTGTTGATAATCGGGGCCGCCAGCGTAAGTTCTTCCAGGTGACCGGCGAACGACTGTTCTGCATTCTCCCATTCAAACGGAAATCCCAGCAACTGGTTATTGAGCTTCCCGTAGAAAAAGCCATTGGCGTCGGTCAGGTGAGACGTAGAGATGTAGTTGTTAGCTGCCCGGATAAAGTTTTTCAGGATAAAATCCGTGTAGGTGGCCACCCCGGGATAATCCCGTTGCCAAGCCGCCAAATGCGCCAGGACACCATATGCCGACAACTTACGGGCAAGCGTTCCGTTCCACTTGGAGGCGTCTTCATTATAATAGTTCCCCAGCTGCTGCTCGTCATTTACGCTGTAACGAAACGGAAGGTCGGCAGCGGCAGCGAGCAGCTCCTCTTCGGCCCACGCCAGTATTTTGTCCTGATTTTCCCGACGTTTATTTTCGAACTTTCCGTCGTGTGAATGGATGATCAGCGGTACATCTCCCCAGATACGCACCATATAGAAATAACAGAAAGCACGCAGAAACCGCGCCTGCGCGATGTCGACCGTCATGTTATTTTCGGTGTAACGCCTATCCTTTTCGCGCACCTCCGCGACGCGCTCCAGAAATATATTCGCGGCGTTGATGGCCGCATAAAACCGCCGCCAATTAGACAACGCCTCAATAGTGGTGTAAGACGACGTGAGGTCATTGGCGATCACCGCCCGCAGATCGGGCCGGCTCGGACTGACAAATTCTCCGGCGCGGACGTCGCCGTATATCCAAAACGCATTGTTATCCACCAGGGCTGCCCGCACCAATCCATATATTCCCATCAGCGCCGCCCGGGTATCCTCCATGGAATTCCACATATTTTCCTCGCCTACCGTACGCGAAGAATTGATGTCCAACATTTTTTTACAGCCCTGGTGGACCAGGATGGCCGGAACCAACAGCAGTGCCGCAACAAAACGTTTAAAAAATCTGCTCTTTATCATGGTAGTCATTCGCTGCTTTATAAACCCAGTTTAACACCCAACGTGAAGGTTCGCGGAATCGTCATGCCGTAACCCGAATAATAGCCTGTATAGCCCGCCAGTTCAGGATCTCCTCCGGAAAAAGAACTGATGGTGAAAACATTAAATACCGAACCGTACAGATACAGACGCTGCGCAGATTTTACCCGTTTACCGAACCAATCGGAAAGGTCGTAGCCCAGCGTTACCGAGCGGAGTTTCAGGAATGCCCCATCTTCGAGGAAAAGATCCTGTTCTACACGATAGGGAATGACCGTACTCCACGGGTTGTACAGCGGATATTGGTCATAATCGCCGTGTTTTTCCCAATAGGTGATCTCTTTTACAGCGTCAATAGACGTCCCGCCTTCCCGGTTAACAAAGTCAAACCGGCTGGCCATCTGCTGATTAAGCAACTTCCGGCCCAGCTGGAAGTGAAAATTCGCGCCCAGTGTCCAGTTCTCAAACTGGAATTGGTTATCGAATCCTCCGACGATTTTGGGAATGGCATTTCCGGTCAATACCCGGTCTTCGTCCGTGATGATTTCGTCTCCATTTGTGTCGTGCCAGATCGGGTCGCCTGCACGGAGGGTGATGCCGTTAAAGGTGCGTCTTACGCCATTAACCTGCGGAACATCCTCGTCGGCGGCGTAAATACCTTCATTCAGGAGCAGCCAATACCGGTCGATACGTTCGCCTACCTTCAGCAGGCGGTCGCCGATCACCAGCTGATCGATCCCGCGGGGAAGTGCCTGCAGCCGGTTTTGATTGAAGCTCAGATTGATGGCCGATGTCCAGGCTAGTTTTTTCGGATCCGTGGGTTTTAACACAGAAGCGGCCACGGTGACATCGAGGCCCACGTTCCGCACGTTCATACCGTGTTCATAGGATTGGCTGTATCCATATTCTGCGTAGGAAGGAATACCGATTAACTGGTCCTTGTCGTCCCGGATGTATCCATCCAGTGCGATGTTCAGGCGATCGTTCCAAAGTCCCAGGTCGATCCCCGCATTCAACCGGTCGGCATAGGCCCAGGGTATACCGTATCCTACCCACCCGAAGTTGTACGGACGTGACAGCACCGCAAACGCATTGTATCCCGGAACGGTAATGTTGCCCGAATAGGTGATGTCAGAGGTATACTGAGGGCCTTGGGAGAAGTTGTCAAATGCATATATCCGTCCCGTACGCGCCGCTCCCAACCGGAAGTTGAATGCTGAAAGCGTAGTGGCTTCCGTAAACACACTGTTCTTCAAATCCCAACGGAAAGACAATCCGGGTGAAAAAAACCACCGGTTGGTTGGTTGGGCATTGGAAGATCCGTCGGTGCGCAACAGCAACGAGACGAAGTATTGGTTCTGAAACGAATAATCGGCTTTCCCATAAAACGACACCAGGTTCTGGCGCGTGCGGTCCAGAAACTTATATACAAGTTGACGGGCGAAACCGGAGGGATTTAAAAAATTCGAATTATTCCGGTCCGCCTCAATTAAATTGAGCTTGATAAAATCGTTGATTCCCCGATAACCGTAGGCGTAGTTGTACTTATAGGTATCCCAATTCAGGATACCGCCTCCGCGGAGAAGCAAAGAATGCCGTTCGTTGATCCGCCAATCGAACCGTACCGAATTATCAAAGATAAGGCGTTGGTTATAACCGTAATAATTGGATGCAAAATTGACCTCATCCATCAATGATCGTGGATAAAAGATATCACGGTGGCCTTCGTTATAATCGACAGAAAGTTTAGAGCTTACCGTGAGGGATGAAAAGGTGAAATCCAGATTGGCGTACCCCTGCACACTGTTGGTTGCATTATTATCGAAGCCCTTCTCAAACTGGCTCAAATACTGACTGTATACACTGTTGTTCGGGGCGAGGGGGGATTGCAGTTCCGGCAGGTAACCCATTTCGCCGAACCGGTCGCGCAACGTACGATTACGGTCGCGGATGAGCCGGTTTCCATTGATCATGGCCGTAAAACCCAACCATTTCAGGGGGCGCATGTACAAGTTAAACATGGCACTGTAGCGATCCAGCCTGGTATCATCGGCGATTCCCTGATTCGAAAGCTTGCCCGCAGAAAAACGGAAGTTTGCCAGCTGAATCCCTCCCGCAATATCGGCGGTAATGGAATGGTTGAGGCCATTGCGGTAATAACTATCGGTCCAATTCGAGGGACCATAGTAATCCATATTGAGGGAGTCGCTTAAATAAAGTGGATAAACATCATCCGGAGAATACGATCCGGTAGCGGTATACCGATCGTAAAATTGACGTCGGAATGCATTTTCAAACGCCCCGTTGATGGTGGTCACATAGGGCCGTTGGGCCAGACCGATGTACGAGTCCACGTTAATGCGCGTCTCCTTCTGCGCCTTTTTGGACTGTAACACGATCACGCCGTTAACCGCATACGGGCCATAGGAGGCAACGTCAACGGGATCCTTCAAAACCTGAACCGACTCAATATTGTTCATATCAATATTGGCAAGCAGGTTGGTGGCAGGGCCGATGCGATTATAATCAAACAATTTAATGTCATACGCGAACGGATGTTCAGCCACCAGGGGAATACCGTCCAACACGATAAGCGGCTGTGTTTGGTAAGTTTCGCGCGGGGAAATCAACGGCATGGAAATGCCGCGGACAAACATGTTTTGTACGGTACCCGGTTCACCGGTCGTTTCCTGGACATAAAGACCCGAAACCTCGTTTTTCAAAGCCTGTTGCAGGGAGACTACAGGGGAAAGCGACAATCGTTCCGGGTTGATCGGAATGAAGTCGGAAGTCACCCATCCTGAATCTGCCGGAGCCATAGCGGTACTGTCCACGGTTGACGTATCCTGCATCATGAATACCGTAGCCGGCATAAAGGGATCCATCGCCGGATATCCCGTGTTCGGAAAGGTCATGATACACACGACCATACAAGCGGTTATTATTCCGTTTTGAAACATAATTACATTAGGTGTTACACCAGTTACTTTTAAAGAAAACGGTTTAAACTAGAAGCAAACAGATATACCCGTGCTACTATTCGAACTAATTTTAGTTCAAAACATTGGTTAAATGTATTGAGACTGCAGCAGCCCATCCTTCATTTATCCGAAATGAGGAATGTTGCTACTCAACTCACAAAGACATAAGATTAAGGAGTGTACAAATCAATCATAGCTGTTCATATTGGTCGTTAAAAATTTATTTTTTAGGTATTAAAATTCTGGTCTGTCAAATATTTAGGCGAATATAAAAAATAAAAAAACGATTTAGCAAATTTTTTTTTATTTTTTTATGGCTATCCCGGGTCCGGAATAGCCAAATTCTGTCCGATCGCATATCCGTGCTATTCCGCCGCCGTGTCCGGTGTCTGGGAAACGGCCTGCGTATCCGGTTTGCGTTTCTTGAAACGCCTTTTTTTCTTTTTATGGGGATCTGCCTTCGGAGCCCCCTCGGCAGTGTTTGCCGGCGTGGCGGCCGGGCTCTCTCCCGCCATCGGTGCTGCGGCCGACGGTGCTGGTTTCCGGCGGGGCTTCCGGTTGTCGGGCTTCCGGCTCTTCCTGCGCTTTTCGCCATTTTGTCCGGCCGTATCCGGAGCACCGGTATCTCCTTCAATTCCTTCGGGGAGTGGGCCTTCTTCTACGTTCCGCTCCATAAGCTTTTCAATGGCGAGGAAGCGGCGGCGGTCGCGACTGTTGACAAACGTAATCGCCGTACCGGTCCGCTCCGCACGCGCCGTACGGCCTACACGGTGGATGTAATCTTCCGGGTCGGTCGGTACGTCGTAATTGACAACCAGGTCGATACCTTCCACGTCAATCCCACGGGAGAGCACGTCCGTCCCCACCAAAATAGGAAGCTGTTTATTTTTAAACCGAAGGAGAATTTTCTCACGCTCGTCCTGCGTCAGGTCGGAATGGAAAGGCTGTACACTGAGTCCCAAACGGGTTAACTCGCGGCTCAGGCTTTTTACCTTTTCTTTGGTGGACGAAAAAACAATGACACTGCGGTAGTCCCCCTCCTGTAGCAAATGCTTCAGCAAAGGCGTTTTCTGTCCGTCGGGCACTTTGTACTGGAGCTGGCGGATGCCCTCAGCAGGTTTGGAAATGGCTATATTGATTTGTTTCGGCGCTTTCAGCAGGGTCTTGGCAAAAGCCCTGATTTTTGGGGGCATGGTGGCCGAAAAAAGCATGGTCTGGCGCTCGGTGGGCAGCTGGCGGACGATCCGGTTGATGTCATCCTTGAAGCCCATATCCAGCATGCGGTCGGCCTCATCGAGCACAAGAAATTTAATCTGGTCCAACCGTACCACGCCGGAACTCATGTGGGCGATCAAACGACCGGGAGTGGCAATGACGATGTCTACCCCTTCCCGCAGCGCCCGCCGCTGCTGTTCATAGCCGATACCATCGCCCCCACCGTAAATGGCTATCGATGTAATGCCCGTAAAGTAAGCAAGCCCTTCCACCTGCTGGTCGATCTGGACCGCCAGCTCCCGCGTAGGTGCCAGAATCAGGGCACTGATGGGCGGGCGCTGCTCCAACCGGCAGATGGCGTCCATCACCGGCAAGAGATACGAGGCCGTTTTGCCGGTACCCGTCTGCGCACAGGCGATCAAATCGTGTTGTTGTAGGAGAATCGGAATCGTTTCCGACTGAATGGGCGTGGGCGTTTTGAAACCCATACTGGTCAAGCCCTCGAAAAGGTTGCTATCAAAGTTAAAATCGGCAAATGTCAATGTATATAATTTAAACTGTACGTTATTTTGAAGCAAAAGTACACAATTTCACCGATTTATGAGAAAAACGTATATTGACGGTTTGACTGGAATTGTCAAATTTTAGTTATTAATGCATTTACCGCTTCGATTTTCGCAAATTATACGTTCTTTTGCCGACCGAATGAACGTTCAATTGGAGCATACCGCAGAGAAGAAATGTGCGATTTTCGAAAGCACATTGCGATTGGTGATGAAGCAGGGTTTTCACGGTAGTCCGATGAGCCAGATTGCACAGGATGCAGGGGTAGCCACGGGTACCATCTACCACTATTTTTCATCGAAGGATGAATTGATCATTGAGTTGTTTAAATATTGCAAATGCCGCATCGGTCATGCCATGTTTACATCCCCTGAGCTGGACCTCCCCTACCCGCAGCGTTTTGTCGCCATCTGGATCAATTTAGTGAATTACTACATCGGACACCCGGAGGTGTTGAGCTTTATGGAGCAGTTTTTTTCTTCTCCGTATGCCCAGGTGGTCCACCGGAAGAACTTCACCGTACAGATGCAAAATGAGATGTCCAGTTTTCTTCAGCAGGGTATTGATGAAGGGCATATAAAAGCCCTGGATATTAACATCCTCAGTGCGGCATTTATCGGAACGGTAACGGCCACCGCCAAACGGCACCTTAACGGACAGTATTCTTTTGATGAATCGTCTATGAATGAAATGGTGACCATCATTTGGAATGGAATTAAAAAAGAATCTTTTCAGACTGAATCACATGTATAGAAAACCGCAAATTAAAATAGCTCTTTCGATTGCTCTTTCGTTTGTCCTCTCCCTTTCGCAGGGGCAGGAGAACCAACCCTCCCTGCCGGAGAAAGCCAGCCTGCAGGACGTGGTCCGCTACGCGCTGGAAAATCGTCCTTCGGTGCATCAGGCCCTGATCGATGAGGAAATCGGCGAAGAAGAGATCGCCTCTGCCTTATCGGGATGGTTTCCGCAGATCAACGCCACCGGAACGTATAATTATAACGTAAAGATCCCGACAAACGTGATTGGAGGCAACGTCATCCAACTGGGACAGAAGCATGTAAGCGCGGCGGTATTACAGGCCGATCAGCAGATCCTCAATCCGGGGTTGATCCAGGCGTCCAAAGCCGCACGGTTTATCCGGCAACAGAATGCCCTAAATACCGAAAACAGTCGCATCAACACCGTGGTGGAGGTCAGCAAGGCGTACTATGACATCCTTACCAGCGAAGAGCAGCTCAACATCATCCGCGAAAACATCGAGCGCATCCAGCGGCAACTTAATGATGCCAGGGCGCGGTACGAAACAGGCATCGTGGACAAAACCGATTTCAAGCGGGCGCAGATCACGTTGAGCAATACGCTGGCCGAACAAAAGCGCGTCAGTGAATTACTGACCTATAAGTACGCCTTCTTAAAGGAGTTGATCGGCTTACCTGCGGACCAGCCGATGAACCTGTCGTTCGACGGTGCGGCCATGGAAAGCGAGATCCTGCTGGACACAACGGTGGCACTTGACTATCAGGAGCGTGTTGAATTCAGGCGGTTGCAGACCGTTAAACAGCTTCAGCAGCTCAACACACAGTACAACAAATGGACGTTCCTGCCCAACCTCTCGGCATTTTACAACTATGCGTGGGACTTCCGTGGCAACCGGTTCCCGGAAATGTTCGACGGCAATTTCCCCCGCTCCGTATTCGGGCTCACCCTCAACATCCCGATTTTCCAGGGCGGGAAGCGGATCCATGAGATCCGGCGCTCCAGGCTCCAGGAAACCCGCATTGACTGGGACCTGGTCAACTTAAAGAACCAGCTGAATACCCAGTATGAGGCGGCTATGGCCACTTACCAGGCCAACCTGAACGACTGGCGGGTGGCGCGCGGAAATGTAGAACTCTCCGAAGAGGTGTACAACACCATTAAGCTGCAATACGACGAAGGCATTAAAACTTACCTCGATTTGATGACCGCCGAGACCGATCTCCGTACGGCACAGATCAGTTACCTCAATGCGTTGTTTGCCGTCCTGGCCGGTAAGCTGGACGTACAGCGCGCACTGGGAACCGTAGACATAGACAATTAACTTTCCATGGAAGAACGTAATACAACTAAGAATACCGTGAAAATGACCAGCATGAACAAACTTAGCCTCGCAGCGATGCTCTTTGCCGGAGCAGGGTTCGTTGCTGCCTGTAACAACCCGTCCCAGCAGGGACAAGCGCCTGCTCAGCCGGCACTGCCCGTAACCACGGCGCCGGTTACCGAAGAGCAGGTGGTAGGTACCAACAACTATCCCGGCAATGTAGTGGCTCTCAATGAAACGGAGCTCCGGGCGGAAGTAAGCGGATACATTACCGGCATCTTCGTGACAGACGGTGCGTCTGTTTCCAAAGGGCAAAAACTGTATGAAATAGACCGTACACGGTACGCAGCAGCCGTCGAGCAGGCAAAATCATCGCTCGCCATTGCCGAGGCGAACCTTGCCCGCATCCAACGCGACGTAGAACGTTACCGCAAGCTGGCCGAGCAAGACGCCATTGCGAAGCAGACGCTGGACTATGCAGAAACCGACTTAAACAATGCGCAGGCGCAGGTGGCCTCCGCACAGGCCGCCCTGACCACCGCGCAGACAAACCTCGACCGGTCGGTCATCGTGGCTCCATTCGCCGGAACGGTCGGCATCTCCCAGGTACGCATGGGCGCGCTGGTTTCGGCAGGCTCTACCCTGCTGAACAGCATCTCCTCGGTGGATCCCATCGCTGTCGACTTTTCCGTGAGTGAACGGGAAATCGCAACCTTCAATGCCATACGCCAATCAGACGCGGTGCTGCGCGATTCGCTCATCTCCATTTCGCTCCCCGGCGGACAACCCTATCCCCATCCGGGCAAGATTACCGCCATCGACCGCGCCGTGAATCGCAATACGGGTACCATCACCGTGCGGGCGAGTTTCACCAACCCCGATGAATTGCTGCGGGCAGGAATGGCCACCACGGTGCACGTCCGTAACCAGACCGAATCGAAGGAGCTGGTTATTCCCTACCGTGCCATCATGGAACAGCTTGGCCAAACTTCCGTTTACGTGCTTACGGACAGCAACACCGTGGAGCAACGCGCCATACGGTTGGGACTGAAAGTGGGCGACCGTGTCGTGGTCAACGAAGGGCTCTCCAGCGGCGAACAGGTGGTAACCGACGGAACCATCAACCTGCGCCCCGGTGCGAAAGTGCAAGTGACGCAAGCTGCCGAAAAGAAATAAGGCCGAAAGACGACCATCAACAACATAGGACAGAAACAACATGATTTCAGAAGTATTTATAAGAAGACCCGTCACCTCCATCGTCATCTCCATCCTGATCACGTTGATAGGTATCATTTCGATAACAACGCTGCCGATCAGCCAGTATCCGAATATTTCACCTCCCACCGTACAGGTGCAGGCCACCTATACAGGAGCCGATGCGCAGACGGTGGAACAGACGGTTACCACCCTCATCGAAAGCCAGATCAACGGTACCCCGGGGATGACCTATATGCAGTCCAACAGTACCTCCGACGGACGGTCGGCCATCACGGTGACCTTTGACGTCGGTACCGACGTCGATATTGCCACCCTGGATGTGCAGAACCGCGTGGGAATTGCTGAACCGGCCCTTCCGGAAAGTGTACGGCGGCTGGGGGTTATTACCCGGAAAGCCAATACAGACGTGCTGATGATGATCTCCCTGATCTCACCGAATGGCACGCGCGACCAGAAGTTCCTGGCCAACTATGTGAACCTTTACGTCCGTGACGCATTGATGCGGGTAAAAGGTGTGGGCGACGTCATGGCTTTCGGACAGCCCTTCAGTATGCGGGTATGGCTGGATGCCACCAAGCTGTCCAACCTGGGGCTGACACCGGCTGACGTCAACGCGGCCATACAGGAACAGAACATCCGCATGCCCGGCGGTAGTGTGGGTGCAAGGCCCCAGGTTAATACGCAGGTGTTTGAATATCCCGTCATTCTGGATGGCGACCTAAACGAAGAGGAGCAGTTTGAGCAGATCATTGTGAAGACGAATCCCGACGGGTCGCTCGTTTACCTGAAAGATGTGGCCCGCGTGGAACTGGGTGAGTTTGCGTACACCATCACCAACAAACTCAACGGGCTGACCGCCTCGGCCATGATGGTAAACCAGATGCCCGGTGGAAATGCGGTGGAAACCGCCAAGGGCATCTACGAAGCCCTGGAGCAACTCAAGGCAGATTTCCCGAGCGATGTGGATTACGTGGTCAACTATGAAACCGTAACCGTTGTTCAGGAATCCATCGACAACGTGCTCCATACGCTGGTTGAAGCCCTGATCCTGGTGACGCTGGTTGTATTTATTTTCCTTCAGAGCTGGCGGGCAACGTTAATCCCGGTATTAGCCATTCCGGTGTCGATCATAGGCACGTTCATCTTTTTCAACCTCTTCGGCTTCTCCATCAACAACCTTACGATGCTGGCCTTCGTGCTGGCCATCGGGATCGTCGTGGATGACGCCATCGTGGTGGTGGAGGCCGTTCAGCATTACATCGACCATGACCGGCTGTCCGCACCGGAAGCCACGCGGCGGGCCATGAAGGAAATTACTGCTCCGGTGATCGCCATCGCCCTGATTCTCGCGGCGGTATTCGTGCCGGTAGGGTTCATCCCCGGGATGGTCGGCCAGCTGTACCAGCAGTTTGCCATTACCATTGCCGTATCGGTATTGCTGTCCGCATTTATAGCGCTCTCACTCACCCCTGCCCTGTGCTCACTCCTGTTGAAGCCGTCGCAGTTCAACGAACACTCAAAGGGCATCAACCGGTTGTTTTATAAATTCAACATGTGGTTCGACCGGGTTACCAAGCGGTACTCCAGTGCCGTACGGTCGGTGATTAAACGCGCCCCGTTGGCCATCATCCTGCTGATATGTATTTACGTGGGTACTGTGGGACTTTTTTCAAGCAAACCAACCGGATTTATTCCCACAGAAGATGCCGGCGTGTTCATGGCGGGGGTTACCCTTCCCGAAGGAGCGTCGTCCGAGCGGACGGCTTCCCTGCTGGATGCCATTTCTGACTCCCTGCGCAGGGAGAACCCCGAGATCAAGAACATCATGCGCATTGCGGGAATTAACCTGCTGAACCGCTCGTTCAAGCCGAACGGCGGAACGTTCTTCGTTCAGCTGCATCCCTGGGCAGAACGCAGCCGTACGGCACAGGAAATTGTCGCTGGTGTACAAAGAAAATATGGCCAGCTACAGCAGGCCTCCATTCTGCCGGTATTACCTCCCGCCATCCCGGGCCTGGGTACCAGCGGCGGCTTCAGTATGCAGCTGATCGACCAACGCAGTGGCGATGTCAAAGATTTCGAAGCCCAGGTGGGCAAGTTCCTGATGGCCGCCAACCAACGCCCGGAAATCGGTATGGCCTATACCCTATTCAACTCCCGAACGCCGAACTATCTGGTGAAGGTGAACCGCGAGCAGGCCAAACGTATGGGCGTGCCTGTGTCGAATGTTTACAGTACCATTTCGTCTTTCCTGGGAAGCAGCTATGTGAACGACTTCACCCGTTACGGACGAAGTTTCCGCGTGGTCAGCCAGGCTGATACCACCTTCCGTATGGATATTTCCGACATCAATAAGCTGTACGTAAAGAACCAGCAGGGCAACCCGGTTCCGCTGAGTACACTGGTGTCGTATGAAATCATTGAAAGTCCGTCTATCATCAACCACTTCAACATCTTCCGGTCGATCGAGATTATGGGCGGGGCGGCTCCGGGATACAGTAGCGGTGATGCGCTGAAGGCGCTGGAAGAAACGGCCGTCCAGACCCTGGGCGCCGGCTTTACCTACGAATTTTCCGGTATCAGTTTACAGGAAAAAGAAGCAGGCAACATGACCATCATGATCTTCGCGCTGTGTATCGTATTCGTTTTCCTGCTGCTGGCAGCCCTTTACGAAAGCTGGTCGGTTCCATTCTCCATCCTGCTTTCTGTGCCACTCGGCGTCTTCGGGGCCATTCTGGTGCTCACCTTCCTGCCGCGCCTTGATAACAACATCTACGCACAGATCGGACTGGTGGCGATCATCGGTCTGGCAGCCAAAAACGCGATCCTGATCGTTGAGTTCGCGAAAGAGCGGGTGGATATCGGCATGGGTCTACTCAAGGCAACGCTGGAAGCGGTGAAATTGAGGCTCCGGCCGATTATCATGACATCGTTTGCCTTCATCCTCGGTATCGTTCCGCTTATGTATTCGTCCGGAGCGGGTGCCATTGCACGGCAAACAATCGGCTGGACCGTATTCGGGGGGATGCTGATTGCGACCTTGTTCGCCATCTTTATCGTACCCGTCCTGTTCGTCCTCATTACGAAAATGGCATACGGCAAAAAGAAGCTGGCCGCCCTAAAGGCGTCCTACCGGCCTGAAGCACATCAGGATATGCTTCATACGGATGATGAGGAAGAATAGTATGAAAAAATGTTGGGGGGATAATTCATAATTTACCCTTGACAATTGACAATTATTAATATATTTGCATCCCCAATCGCAATAAGCGGTTGGGGCGTGTAGCCCGGATGGCGAAATTGGTAAACGTTGCGGTCTCAGAAGCCGTTGGGAGCAGTCCCTTGAGAGTTCGAGTCTCTCTCCGGGCACACAGGAAAGTGCGATTCTAATACAGGATCGCACTTTTTTTATGGGGATAAAAAAATCCCACCAAAACTCCCACCAAAAATCTCTCGGGGGATACGGATCGGGAAAAGGGTAAAACTTATGGCAAAATATGCTGAAAAGTATAAGGAGCCTAAGATCGTCCGCGCCAAAAGGGGGTGGTTCATCGCCCTTTGGTACAGATGGCCGGAGAGCTGGCCGAACAAATCGGGCACCCACAAACGCTTCGAGATTTCCGCGGGCGTGAATTACATCCATGACCTGACCGAACGCGAAAATGAAATCCAGACACTTTTAAGGGAATTGAAAAGGCTGCTGCAAAAAGGCTTCGACCCGTTCATGGAAAATGCCGAAGAAAGTTTCGTGGCCGAAATTGAGGAAAAGAAAGCGGAGATCGCCGAAATCGAGCGCGCCGAACTGGCAGAAAAGGAACAGACCGAAGAGGAAGAAAGCCGGTGGACCTTGCAAAAGGGTTTCAAGGCTTACCTGGAGGATTGCAGCTTCCGTAACATGAAACCCACCAGCCTGAACAGGTACAGATCATACGTGAACAATATCAGGAACTGGCTCAACGACAACGAATGGCTGGATGCCGTTGCCAGTGATTTCACTGATGCGGATGTAAAAAGGTTCCTGTATGAAACTTCCGAACAGAAAAAATGGAAGCCGCGCACCTACAATAACCATATCGACTTCCTCCCTACCCTTTTCGGCCAAATGGAAAAGCTTGAAAAACTGGCCAATGGCCCGCATGTAATTTACGCTCTAGGCCAAACGGGACAAGACAAGAAACTCGACCGCTCGGAAAAATACAGGGCATACTTCGGCCCCGTTGCCCATGCCGTCAAGGAAAAGCTGTCGGAGTTCCCGTACCTTGAATCGTATGTGAAATGGATTTACCTCTCGTGCATGAGGCCAAGTGAAATAAGGTTATTGCAGGTAAAGGACATCGACCTGCGGCACAGGCAGATCAAAATAGCCGGTGAGGACGGGAAAACCGGGGACAGGTTCGTACCGGTATCAGATGAATTGATGGAATTGATCGTGTCGATGGGGCTAGAAAAACGCCCCTTCAACCATTTTGTTTTCGGCTTCATGGGAACAGACATGTCAAGGATGGTCGGGCAAACCTATTTTGCGGATCAGTACAGGCTGAAAGTGCGGATACCCTTGGGGCTGGATGACAAGTATACGCCTTATGGATGGAAGCATACCAGGGTAATCGAACTGATATATGCCGGTTTCACCGATTATGAAATCATGTCGCTTACCGGTCATGATGACTACGAAAGCTTCCAATTGTATAAACGGGAATTGATGGTGAACACAAAGGCAATGCAAGGCAAGACAGTCAGCTTCTAATTTTGAATGGACGGGTTCGAGTCCCGTCCGGACCGCTGAGCGGGAGAATTGAAAAATTCTCCCGCTTTTTTGTATAGTCTAATAGACGTAACTCTCTCATCTTATCAGAGTTATGAGCCAACAAATCTATCATAGTCGGGGTTCGATACATGCCATCTTGATAGTAGAGATTTTGCTCGAACCCCAATCGTACTAACTCTTGCTTCTCTAACACATTGGTTTTCTTAAAAACAAATTCGAGGTCTGTTAACTTTTCCAGATTTCGTTGAAGGATTTTATATGTTTTGTCTTGATCTCCACTGAGCCGGTCTATAGCACCTCTCAACGCAATCCTTTTATTATTAACGGTAGAAAACCATCGTTCATAAGTATCGTGCGTTATTTTGTTTGTAATCCACTTTTCCTCTATTGAGAACAGCTTAGCTTCTTCCGCTTCAAGCTCCCTTTTCTTTTCCTCGACCAAACGCCTATCCTCCACCATCTTATTCTCAAAAATCCGATCGGAACTATCGCGAATAACGCGGATTGCCCTCTCTGGAATACTCATCAGTGCAAACACCTGCTGAAGCTGGTCATGTGCCTTAATCGCACTTAAATTGAGGTGTGTGGTCTTATTACATTTATAATAGTAGTAATATTTCCCGAGTTTGCCCCTTGACGGCGCACCGGTCAATAGTTTACCGCATGAACACTTCAACACACCCCTCAAAGGCATTTCTTCACTGACGACCACTTTTTCTTTTACAGGCTTCTTAAGTTTCCGTTGCACCTGCTCCCATGTGGCCAGATCCACGATAGGCTCATGTATAGCCGGGAATAAACCACCAGGATAGTTTTTAAATGGTTCTACATATTGCATACCTGCATAAACCGGGTAGCTTAAAATACGTTGAATCGCAACATTGCCTGATCTTTTAAAGCCCTTTTCCTTCGCCTGCTCCGCAATAATATAGATCGGTGTATCTTTCAGGTAGGCATCGAAAATAAACCGAACTATAGTCGCTTCCGTTTCATTGACGACTAGTTTTCTTTCCTTGCGTTCTCCAACTTTGTAATAGCCAAATGGTGGGTTTTTGTATATGTATCTGCCTTCTTTGGCTTTTGCAGTATAAATTCCACCACGGACTTTAATACTGCGGTTAATATTATCTTCTTCAGCGAGTAAAAGCTGTAATCCGGCACGGAAGAAACTCCCCGGTGTATCGTAATCAAAAGTGATCCCTTCGGTAACGCTAACAATCTGTATGCTATATGACCGCTGTAATTTTTTAACATATTCCATCGCCTCACTGGCATTCCTGCTAAAGCGATCCAATTGGTCAACAATGAGATAATCTACTCTGTTATGATGTTTGGAGATAAATTCCTGTAATTTCTTAAAATCAGGCCTATCAAATGTTTTTGCACTATGACCCCGGTCAATGAAAGTATCCACAAGCTCAACTTCGTTATTTCTTATCCACTGCCCGGTGTATAATTCCTGTCTTTCTATTGAACCGTTACTCTGCTTCCTATCACTAAAACGTAAGTATCTAATTGCTTTTTTCATTGGCTTCCCTGATTGAAATATTAACAACTATTTCCGCTATCAAATTTAGCAATTTTAATTCCAATATTGAAAAATCACCCTCACCATCTTCTATGTTATTTTTCTGTATCTCAGCCACTTCAATGTCATCCCCCATAACCACCCACCTTTCTGATAATCTCAACAAAATCCAAAAAGGGAATCGTCGGTTGGCTTATACCATAGATTTCTATCCTGACTTTTATCATTGTATCTTATTTAATAGAGAAAGGCCAACACATAGCGATGTTGGCCTTCGATAAATTAATGGGCACCTCAAATCTTTTTAAATAGGCTTTTTTACTATCCTCTTCATATATAAACGTTACGCGAACGATATGACGGGGATTGCCATGCTAAATCATCCTGTTCTTTTTGCACATAAATTCTTAACTTTATAAAAAAAAGCAACAAACAATTAAAAATCAACTCATTAATACCGAAACATCATATATGAAAAAGATTCAAATAGAGCGCCTCAATAGGACCAAAGGTGCCAAGTCAAAGAACGGTAATGAGCCAAATTTTGAAAGTGATAGGCTTACTCCGGAACAGAAAACGTTCAAACGGAGAATAGGCGAAAAAACTTACACGATTAAGGTTAAATATATTGAAGTTTCGGAAGAGCAATGGAAGATCAAGCGCTCTGCAATCGAAAGTATCGTTAAGCAAGCTTGGCTAAAAAATAACTAAGCACACTGCAATAATTCCTGTTTAATTGTACTACGCCTTGCATATAATCTAAATACACGCGGGCAGACTATATTATGGACTATTTCAAGCGGATTATCCATTTTTTTATATGCCGAAGAAAGCAACACACCCTTGAAGTCGTGTTGACTTGTTTGTTTTGGGGATGAAGAAAGGTGTGAAACTCCCACAACAACTGTTTCCTGACGGACGGTAATATGCTCCGTAATAGACTCAACTATTGCACGTTTCTGAGGAAAAAGCATCTTTGACCATTCTTTATATAATTCCTTTGCTTCTTTTAATACGTTGTCTGTAGAGGCAAGTTTTGTCCGTAAATCCTCTATTGCTTCCTCAAGTTCCGGGATTGATTGGTCAAGCTGTTTGACTTGCGCAACCAGTGGTTGGTAGATTGACGCAAAATGTTCGCTGTCCAGGTCGCCACTCACTCTCAGCGGAACGAGATCGTCCATTTTTTTACGCAGCTGAGCACGTTTTTTCGCCGTAGTGCCAAGTAACGATTCCTGCTCCTTCAACTGGGCTTGGAGATCCTCCATGTAAAGTTCGGGGTTCGTATCGTTCAAATATGCCTTAACCACCTGTTGATAAATATCATCCACATCTTTTACACGCACACTGTTCTTACAGGCACTACAAGTGAATTTCTTTGCAGTACTCCGTACATACATGGAAACTCCGCACTCACACTTCACCAATCCGGCAAGCAAGTATTCTGACCTCCTACCTCTTTTTGTTCTTTTGGCCGCCTGTTCTTCCAGTATGGCATTGCATTTCTCCCAAAGACTTTCATCGATGATGGCAGGACACGGAAGCAGTATCCATTCTTCTTCGGGTTTGACAACCCACTTCCGGCCTTCGCCCGTGCTTTTAGTATAATTTGCGATACGCACACCTTTCGCTGTGGTGTCCCGTAATAGCCGATCTACAGTAGTATCCGAGAAGCGTGCGCCATTTCGGGTTCTATAACCTAACTCGTTGAGCCTACTGGCCGTTGTTTTTTTACGGCGGCAATCCAAGAATATTTCATATAGCAATTTGCGAACAGGGGCCTCTTTCTCATCAATTACCAACTCTTTATCTTCCCATTTGTAACCGAAACTAGCCTGTCCACCCAATGGTTTGCCCATCTTTGCCCGTATAGGCACTGATGCTGCAACCCGACTGGCAATTTCTTCCCGTTTCCATTCTGCCATGGCAGCGACAATTGTAAAGAATAATCTGCCAGCTGGAGTACTTGTATCTATCTGCTCCGCCAAGGAAACCAGATCAGCCCCCTCCTTTCTGAATATTTCCGCAAACTCTAAGAGTTCCTTCGTGCTACGTGCCAATCGCGCTAATTTGGAAAACACTAGGCCAGTGATACGTCCAGCCCTTAAGTCCCTAAGCATTCGCTGTGCTTCGGGGTGGTTCATTACCGTTTTTCCGGACACGGCTTCAAGCCGATAAACCTCGGCCACTTGCCAATCTCTGGATTGCACGTAATATCTTGCCCTTTGTTCATGATGTTCAGGGCTATCGTCTTTGACCTGAAGGTCTGTGGATACCCTAATCCAAATACCCACCTGCTTTTTTCCTTCCATTATTCGGTGATTTTTTTGTTGTATAAATATAATGAAAAATGCGGTGAAGTCCAAAACAAAATACAATTAAAACACTTAAACACAGCATTTTGTCAAATTTCAACCTGTTTAAAAAGTGGAATTGCCAATCACTATTTTGAGAAGTGTTTCCTCATGATACGTTCAATTGTTGCTTTCTTGATTTTGGCTTCTTCTTCGGTAACCTGAACGTATTGCACGATAACTTTATATCTCTTTACAGATTCTTTGGTAACAGTGACTTTTCTGCCATTATTTATTCGTTTGCCATCAAGTGGAGACATTTGTTCTTCTTCCTCTTTACGAGAAGGGTTTATTTGGTCATTCATAGGGAGAGTCCTTTCTTTAATTAATAAACTCATCATTGCCCGTCAAAGGCAAGACGATAACAAGCGATGCCACAATCACGTTATCAACCCCATTAAGCATTTGATATACAGTTTATTATTTCGTATATTTGTTTTAACAACGAGGAAGTACCATGAAGATTTTTATTTATTTCTGCATCACTTCTGTGTTCTCCGCCGGGGCGTTACTTGCAGCGACTACAATGTCAGAGCCCTGGCCTTTGTTCGCTGTAGGTTTCGGTATTTGGATTCTGTTCTTTTGGTGGCTGGCGAAACACGACCGGAAAGCGGCGCGGCATAGGGAGCGTGAGCGGATGCTCGATGATTTCCTTCGATCGCAAACACGCGGTCGCAGGTAGTACTAACGTGGCGTGAGAGTTAACAGTACTGGAGCGTTTGATTTTCCGAAAGTTTTTGTGTGATGCCCGGACAGGGTCTTTTTCTTTTTTGCCAGTAAGATTTTACTTTCGAGAGTATTTCATCGGTGTTTATAGGTAAAAAATCATTTTCTTTTTAGCGAGAATAGCGATTATACTGTTTCCTGTCAATAGAGAGAATATCGATTTGGGATGCGTTGAACACGACGTACTCAAACTGGCCGTCACCTAGGTTGGAAACGATGCTATCGTAACCTGCCGCAACCATCTTTTCATGCCCATAATCACTGTTCAGGGCGTCCCACATCTCGCTCAGTTCCCCCAAGCTGATTTCATCATATATTGTCTGGAGGGCCGTCCGGTTATCCAATTTTTCTCCCGAGAGAATGTCCCAAATCAGAGATGCCTGGCTTTCTTCATTGAAAATCGACAGCATTCTTAGGTCGAGTGTTTTCTGAATGTCCAAATGGGCGGTGATGATCGTGTCGCCGAATAGGAGTGCATTTTCTTTTTTGTCGGCAAAGAAGAAACCGTGGACGGTGTTGTCCCATCCTGAATTGGAACCACGGCAGTGATCTTCGAATCGTTCAAAGAATGCATGGGTACCGTGATAAAACGGCATATTGGAAGGGATATCCAACTTTTGGTACTTATACATCTATTTCCGGGTTTATGGGTTCTTTGAAAGCGGCCAGTTGCTCGCCAATCGGATAGTTGGCGACAAGCATCTCGGTCTTGGTTTTTTGGTCGCCGCCTTTGGCATTGACCGATACTTTCTGCCTCACCGACCATTTCTGCCAGCCGAATTTTTTGATATACCGCTGGAGCGGCGGCGAGGGATAGGATGAGAGCAGGAATTTGCCTTTAATCCCACTGAGTAGGTACAACAATTCTTCATAATCCTGTTCGCTGTAGCCGTCGTAATGTCCCAAATCCGAATTATAGTAAGGAGGGTCACAGTAAAAAAAGCTGTCGGGCGTATCCCGGCTGGCGATGACATAGAGCGCATCGGCACATTCAAGCTGACATCGCTGCAACCTTGCTGCCAGTACTTTGGTGAAGCCATCACGTTTGGCATTGAACCGTTTGGTCGTGGTGTTCGAGGAAATATCGAAACCCCAGCTGCCATCCAGCATTCCCGCAAAAGATTGCGAGCTGAGTATCCAGACAGCCCATGCACGTTTGATATCCGTGAATAAATCGGGATGATTGTAGACCACCCAAGCTTTGTCATGGAGGTCACGGCTATGGAGGCTGGTCCTGACCTCCGCCTCAAGCGAGGTGAAATCCTCCTTGACAACCCGGTAAAAGTTGACAAGCTCGCGATTGGTGTCGTTAATCACCTCGACCCTTGAAGGGCGTTTAGCAAAAAATATTGCAGCTCCCCCGACGAAAGGTTCACAATATAGCGTGTGCTTAGGTATAAGCGACACGATACGTGCGGCGAGTTTCTGCTTCCCGCCATAGTAGCTGATAGGTGTCCGTAGTCTGGTCATTTTCGTTCGTGGATAAAAAGGGTCAGAGAATATCGTTTATCGTAAAGTCCATAGGCTTGCCGTCCACCAGCAGCGTAACACGGCTCCGGAGCCCCGGCTTATCCATATCCTGTACGGGAAACCGCTTGCCATTGAGGTGGTAGTGCGGTGCTGATGGATTTAGGTTGAGCGTGGCGTAGCCGGATGCCCTGATCCGGTCTACACGTTGGAATAGCTTTTTCATACAAATTATCTTAATGGTTCCCTCGTCATGGGGTGGTCTGCGGGTTGGAAAAGGCGTGGTGGTCTGCTGCGCGGGCGGTAAATGCCATCGGGTGGGGCGCTGCAGACCTCCACGCGTGGGTGCCCGAAGGTTTGCGGGTGACCATGGCGGCGAACGCACCCAGCGGTAGCGTGGTGCTCGGCGATGTGGGCGTCCGCAGTCCTACAGGGCAAAGGGTATCATAATCCTATGTCGATTTCGATTGGGTTTGACGGTCACCTTCCGCGTTTCGGGCCGGTGTCCACTTCGGGTTCCTGTTCCCACGGTTGGGCCTTGCCATGCTGTCCGTTGTCCCGCTTGGCCGTTTCCTTATTGGCTACCTGTTGTTCCTGTCCCTTTGATTTGGCCTTTTCGGGGAATATGGTTTCATTACGGATTTCCACCATGTCCTTATCGTAGATATCAATGGTCTTCATCTGCGGGTTGGCAGCTATCGAGACGGGGACGTTTTTTCTTCCAAGGGTCAAAGTAGCATCAACATAATTCCCGTTACGAAGCGCTTTCATGGCCTCTCCCAATTTATCAGGGGTATCCAATCCTTTCAGGGGGTATTTAGCTAGTGCTTCGCCAAGGTCATACCCGTACTCAGGACGGAAAGTGCGCAGGGGATGGTTACCGAACGCATCGGTGACGTCAAGGTTAATGCTGAACCAAAGGGGTGTTTTTTCCTGCGCACGGACGGGCTCCTGACCCGGTGCCGCTTTTTCGCGCAGGTATACTTCTTTTTCCAAGGACATTCCCGAGAGCAGTCTATGTGCCTGGTAGGCCGTGATACGGTGATCCCGTTCGAGGCTGAAGGTCTGCGCTACGGCTTTGAATTCGCCCTTTTTATTAAGCAGCACCGTATAGTCGTTGAGGAAATACATGTCACTTTGCTTCGACCGGTTGAAGTTCAGCGTGAAAGCAAGCCTGTCCGTCCGCGGGTCATCCATTTTTTTGCTGTCCACCGGCCTGCGCATCGTCTCGATACCAAGGCTGAAAGCGGGCAGTTCGCGCCTGATGGCATCTCCCATCAGGCCGTTTAATTTAGCGCCGAAACCGAGTCCTTCGAGGGTCTTCTTGAGGTACTCCAGATTGTTTTCGTTCATGTCATTTGAAATTAATGGTGATAAAATCGGATTATTAAAATAAGGTCATCTGCCCCCGTGGCGGCCGCCTATGGCCATTCTCGATGGCGAGTTCCTCCGCAATGCCCGTAACCAGTTCTTCAATGGAGGTGTAATCGGTGTCTTTAAGGGCCTCCGTGTAAAAAAAATACGAGCGGTAGCCGGTCCCGCTGATGATTTCGGATTCGGCGCGGTACTCGATGTGGCTTACCAACGGGTCCCGCTGGTCGTCTTCTTTTTTATCCGGCCAGTAGAACCGGTAATCAACCTTTACCGGAAAACCGAAGACCCTGATTTCAAGGAGCGTATTCTGCTTGAATTGTTCGGGTATCATAGTGTATTGATTGGGTTGTCCCCATCCCAGTGGCGTCCGACAAGTAGGACCGAAAAGGACACGCATCCCTTCGGTTTGACGGTACGGTAGGTGGACCGCATACCGGTGACCTTGCGGAATCGGTGCAGGGAAAAATTCGGGACAGGGACGTTGAAAATACTATTCCTGTAGATGATCGTTACCTTATGGTTATGCAGGAAAAAGGAGGCATCCCTCCGCATCTGCCAGAGCGCTACTTTACAGTCCAGTACCCTGCCGCAGAGGTCGTCGTCGAAAACGCCGACTGTCCTTGCGTTGGGGAACAGGGTTTTCAGTTCCAGCATCCGGGATGCCGTGGGCCATAACCCTATGGCGGTAAAAACGTTGCTGCCCGGCCTTTCAAGGAGTTTGGGGTGCAGTTGGCAGAAACATAATGTATCCATAGCCGTATGGAACAGGAAATGCTGCCGCGCCATTGAAGGTTCCAATGTGCCTGCGGTGCCTGTAAGGCTACATCCATCACTACCGATCCAAGGTGCGAAATATTCCAGTACCCCGGTATCGATGTATAGTGGCAATGGCATGGGTTACTACCGGAACCGCCATTTACCGAGGCTGCGGCTATGCTGGTTCTTACGCTGGTTGTCCTCCGTGTCTTTTCCGGCTCCCTGTTGACGCTCGTGCATCTCCTGCATGGCTTTTTTGTAGCCCTCGGTGTAAGGGTCTTTCTGTTCCGTCCAGCTATTTGTGATATTGCCAAGCCCGCGCAGGAGCAGGTAGGATATACCGCCGTCGAGCAATAGGGAAAAGACAAGTGCCGACCTGTTGGAGGTTACACCGCTCCGGCTGCTTGCCCGCCGCTGCAATAGCGTACCGTCTGACAGCTCGATTACGCTGCCGTCCCTGTAGTGTTCCTTTTGCAGTTCGGTCAGTGTTTCCCCGTTGACCTGCTCGGGTATCTGCACTTTTTCCGGGTCGGAGGAGATAAACTCCCGGGTTTGGGGATCGTATTCAATCAGCCACGACCTTTTTTTCCCATCGGGTGCCTGATAGGTCTTGAGCACATTCGTCAGCGCTCCCCGCTCCAGTTGGTCGGCCTCGATATCGATCAGCAGGGGATGCTTCTTGGTTTCCCGGTAGATGGGATGCAGCTGGACGGTTACATGACCATTGGGCATACGCTCCAGCGAGAGCTTGGCATCGATTTTCCTGATATTGATACCGTCGGCGTGGAGGTTATGCAGGGTGATGAGTTCGGTGCGGTGCCCCCCGAGCAGGGCATCGATGTCCTCGCCGGAGAGAATGGGTTTCCCGTTCTGGATGAGACCGAGTTTGCGGAGTTCCCCTATCGGGAGATCGCTTTCCTGAAATTGATTGTCCATAATTAATCGTTTTTATTTGTTTACGTTATTTTCGATGAGGGTCCGTAGGAACTTCAACGGATTGATGTATGTCCCGTTCCTTTGGATGGCAAAATGGAGATGCTCGCCTGTGGCGCGTCCGGTCCTGCCTGTCACCCCCAGGGGATGTCCTGCGGCAACACGTTGCCCGCGCCTGACCACCGAACCTGATAGGTGGCCATATATACTATGCACACTGCCGTGGTCGATGCGGACATAGTTGCCCAATTGCGGCTGGTACCCGGTTGCCGTTACCGTCCCTTCCATGATGGCGTGGACCACCTGCGCACGTGCAGCCAGATCGACTCCGTTGTGGAAATCCGGCCTTCCGGTCACGGGGTGCGTACGCCAGCCAAAGCGCGAAGTAATCCGGTAGGTATCCAATGGCATGCGGGTCTCCGTTTGTGCGGGGATATGCTTTTTTGGCTCCAACCATCGTTCGGTAACCGGTACCACCGGTCCGGGCCGCGTTGGCCCGATTGGATTGGGTACATTGTACCCGGACAACAACGGCTGCGCGGCTGAGACATGGCAAAGTAGCAACTGGACGAATGAGAGGGCAAACCATAGCAGATACAACCCGTGTTTGGTCATCGTCCGGCTCCTTTCTCCCAAAACCGGTCCCTGTCCTGCGGGAGAGTGAGTTCCAGCCTGCTGGATAAAGGGGTCGTGGCGAAACGGAGGACCTGTTCGTTTACGAGTGCCATGCCCAGCGCCTCGTAGTGCTGGCGCGGCGTGCCGTTTTCCAGAATCATACTGATGCGGAGCAGGGTTTTGAAATCCTGCGGCCCCATTTGTTTGAGGGCATCCATCAATTCGCGGAACAGTTCGCTGTGCGGCTTGAGTACCAGTAACGCATCGGTGTCATAGAGCGACCTGCGTCCGTCCGCGAAACTGACCTCTATGACCTCGTTGTCATAACTCACATGGGAGACCGTGCCGAGCTGCCCTTGCCTTTCGGCGGGGTCGGTGGTGAGGTGCGGATGCACAAGTACGGGTTTGTCTATTAAATCTTTCATGATGGGATGTGTTTTTGACGAATAGATTATTTCCTGAATCCGGGGCGCATGGAACCATGACCACGCTGCGGGGGCCGGGGTGGTGCGGGTGGTTTGTACCGGGTCACGATATGCTGCACCTCGGTATTGATGCGGTGGAAGTTCTGAAGCAGGATTTCATCCTTCCGCCCCCGGAAGTCGTAGAAGACGGGTAGCTCCCGGTAGGCTTCTTCCTCGGCTTTGATGGCCTTCAGGTCGAGGTCAACACGGCAGTTCACCGCGGAAGTCTCAAACTTGCCCGTGTATTTATCCACGGCGTCCGATGCGAGGATGCCGACCATCTCGCCAGCTTTAAGGGAAGCGATTTTCCCTGCGGGTATGAGCGGTTCGAGGTTTTCGTTGATGGTCAGGGACGTTTTCGTCCGGTCGATGGCGATGCTTTCCCCCTGCTGTTTGACCTTTCCGAATAGGCGTTCCATCCATTCGAGGGTATCCTTGTCCCGGACGGAACCACTGAGGATGTTACCGACGATGGAGGTAATGGTTGCGGCGGTTTCCTTACCGTACTGCTGCTTGAACATCGTCAATTCCTGCACTCCCAATATGGCGCTCACGCGATTGCTTCTCGCCTGGGAAATGATGTTTTCGACACGGTGCATATACAGGGTAGGTGCTTCGTCCACCACGAGTCCCACCGGAATATTCCCCCTTGAATTGACCAGCCTGCTGATCCGGTTGATGACGACCGAATAGGACGCCGAGTTGATGCTCTGTGTATTCGGGTTGCTGGCAAGCACCAATATGGAGGGTGCTTCGGGGTTACTGACTTTCAGATCGAAATCGTCACCGGAGAAAACCCAGAAGGTCTCCTTGGTGGCCAGGCGGCTGATGAAAATCTTGAGGGTACCGACCTGCCCTTCGAGCTGGTCAAAGGCACGCGCCTTGTACGCGGTCATAAAGGGCGAGAGCAGGGATTGGAGTTCTTTATTGCTGAACAGCACCGTAAATATTTCCTCGTATGAACGGTTGAGGAAGGCCAGCACATGCGGGAAGCTGGAATACTTCCCTTCATCGTACTTGCTGAAAAAGTAGATACAGGCCGCGAGGAAATTGATGGCGGACTGGGTGAAGAACTGGTCGCTGCCACCCGATTTATCACCTTTTTTCATGGCTTCCACGAGCCCCTCCGCGGTTTCCGAAGCATCGGCTAGGGTCTGGAGGTAATCGCTGCGCCACGGATTGACGCGCCTGCTTCTCTCGGGTTCATTCAGGTTGATCACATGGAACTGGAAATCTTTCAGTTTCCCTTGCTGTTTACCGAGCAGGTAGTGGTAGTAGGCCACTTTTCCGAGATCGGGGAACTTGAAATCGAATATGCAGAGTGTCCACTGCAAGGCAACAAGCTGGCGGATAATCGGCATGAAAACCGAGAAACTCTTACCTGATCCCGGTGTGCCTACGACCAACGCGCCGCGGAATAAATTCTCAAGTACGATGAATCCCTTGCGTACTTTCCGCTTATAATAGAAGAGCATTGGGATGTTGACCGCGTAGGGCGTGGTCTTGGGTTTGGTAGGCTGCATAAAAGATTCCTCTTCCACGTTCCAGCGGTCCTTGCCCAACCGTGAGCCGATGATTTTGGATACGTTGTCCATGGCAACGTGCAGGAGCAGTGTCCCGGTGACGGAGCATGCGATGTAGCCCAGATCGTACCAGCTTGTATAAGGGATGGGCCAATGACCGGACCTGCCATAGCACCAAAGGCTTGCCATCAGCAATACCAATCCAGCGGCGAGGGGATAGGCGATGGCGCTTTTGGGATTGAGGTCCTTTTCCTTGCGGCTAAGTGTCCCGATGGATACCAGACAGATCAGGACCAGTGTAAACAGTTTACTGTTCAACGGGAAATCATAGATTGCAATCCGCGCCATGCGCGCGAGGAAGTGGGAAAGCCCGTAGCGTTCGCTTATGGGGCTGATGATAACCTTTTCAGCGTAGATGAACATCAGGACATCGATGGCCACGGATAGGTATATCGCGAATTGCAGGAAGCGGTGCATCGCTTGCTGTTCTTTGGTTTCATCCATAAATGATGTGGTTTGAACGGCCGGAAGCCAAGCCCACGTTTCCGTGGATAAATGGAAAAAGATTGGGGGCTATTAAAGCCCCCTCCCCGGTTTCTGTTGCTGGTCGGGTCTGTCTACTATAAACCCGATCCGTTCATCGACGGTGAATACGATGACTTTTGAAATCCTATCATGGGTCATTGCCCAATCAAGTGCCTCCCGCTGGACTTCCGGTATCCCGGTCGCATGAAGCTGATACATTTCAAAAATGTCGACGACTTCCGCGGCATCCATTTCGAATAATTCAATGTCACCGCGTAATTTATCCACCACCATGTCAGGGGGGATTAGCATCAACAGGGCATCCGTGTTGTAAAGGCCGATTACGTTATCCTTGAACCTGACGTAGGCGAGACGGCCTTCGCCGACGAGATGGGTAATGGTTCCCATATGTCCCTGCATGTTCACGGGATCGGTGGTGAGGCCGGGATGGACCATGACCACGGTTCCTTCCAAATTTTCCATAATCAATACATCAGGCGTTAAAAAGTATCAGCCCGGAGGATATCCTTGTACCTTATCTTCAAGGTTATCGTCCTGCCGGAAATCTGCTTTTCGGAGAGTTCGACATTCAGCACCTTGTTTTCCGGGAAGGTGACCTTTTCCAATACATAGATGTTCCGGTAACTCCGCTTGAATGTCCCAAGCGGGTAAAGCTGCCAGACGGGTTTGATTTCGATGGACTGCACGTTGGTAGCCTTGGTTATCTTTCTATCCTCGATCTTGAAACGTATCTCGTCGATATCGTATATGAGGTTGGTCGTATTGAGGTAAGTGATGTCCAGCAGTACAAGGTCACCGACCGTGTAAACGCTGTTCAGCCGGGCGTGGATACCGTAATCGCTTGCCTTGCTGACAGGGGATGCATTGCGCGAAGCAAGTAGCGAAATCGCGTGTCGGCGTAGTTCGGGGGTAGTAAGTTCCACCGGAACGTGGAGCGGTTGGGTGTGATGGGGCAGTATGCGGAAGCTGGTGGTCAGTGAACCACCCGATACGGTCCGGTTTGCCCGGAGTCCGTATTGGGCCATGAAACTTTCGCCGATGACCGTGACCACCCCGAGGTCATATGGTGGGCCAGCGTTTCCCTCTACGGAGTCAGGTAGCCATTTAAGCCGCAGGACGTTGGGTTCGGGAAGGTCGCCCACTACCCCATGCGTTGAAATGTCAACGTAACGGATGGGTTCGGGTGAGATGATGTGCAGGGAGCTACGGCCATCCATGACGATGCCGGGCAGTTCGCTGCGGTAGGTCCGGGTATTTTGCTGTGCGTAAAGGTGGGTCCCTGAGAATATCAGGGACAGGATCATGATGAATGTCTTCATTATATGTGGGTTTTAATAGTTGCTTTGATTGTTTCGGAGTTCCTCGGGGTCAATCAGGTAAACGAGCGTGTTGTACTTTATCTTGGCCTTGTTCTGGCGGATGACCCTGCTTACGGCGGTGCTTGTCGATTGGAACATCTTCTGCAGCATGCTCATGACCAGCTGGCTGTTGTTCTCGGCCGCCTGCTGGAGGGAGATTCCCTGACCGGCACCGCCGCCGAGGTCACGTGTGAACTCCCTGAAGGCCGAGGCGGGAACGTAAAGCCCCGGCAATCCGTCATGGTCATAGACCTCCAACGTTACCGGGAGGATATGCTGCCCGTTCATGATGGAAGTGACCGTGAGGTTGACGCGCTGTCCGGTAAAGCCGGAAACCTGTGCGTAGATATAGGTTCCCTTTTTAATAAGGAAGCGCCCGGCCATCATGTCGTCAAGCAGGCGGATGCGGAGCCTTGATCCGGCGTATCCCTTTATATCCTGATCGACGATGGCCGTGATGGGAGTTTCTTCGTTTTCGGGCTTTACCGTGTTGAATACCGCGGCCGGGCCGGATACTTTGGTGACATCGAGTTTGCTGGCCATGGCTTCCCGCTCCTGCTGGGCGTGCAGCTCGGCCTGCCTGATGCGTTCCTGTTCGGCACGGTATTCGGGATCGTTCGCTTTCGCCATGCTGTCGACCATTTCCATCTGCTGCCGGAAGAGTTCCATGGGGTCGGGCTGATCGGCCCGGACAGGTGTTCCGGGCTTCTGGGAGGAGGGTTGGCCTACGGCAGCGAGCGCTTCCTGCAACGCTTTTTCGTGGGGATCGCCCGAAACCGCGGGCAGTTGCGGGTCTGCCGCAGAGGGAGGTTCCCCGGTTAGCGGACTGCCGTATCGTGCTTTCATGGCACGGTCGATGGAGTCCAGCATACGGCGCTCCTGTTCGTTATAAAGGGTATTGGGGACTTCGGTTTCCACCTGCTCTTCCCCGATATGCCCGATGGCGGTATAACCGTCGCCCTGCCGGTACTGGTCACGGTAGGCTTCCAGTTTGTCGGACAGGGTGCGGCTCCGCACCTGTTCGGATACCCCGGCCAGATCGGTTTGCAGGGATTCCCTGCCCGCGTGCGGGGTCCGTTCCTTACCGAAGCTGCTCTTGTATATGTAAAAGAATATGCAGAGGAATGGTAACACGATGAGCGGTATGACGTACCGCGGTTTTCTGAAATCTATGGTCATGGTTCACTGTTTTTGTTTTCGGATATGTTTTGCTGCAAGCGCTCGTAGCGTTGCAATGCTTCGATGAGCCGGACGCTATCGGCCGTTCCGAGGCTGCCCTTTTCGATGATGGCCTGTATCTCCTGCTGTATTCCGGAAATCTCCCGTAGCGTTCCGTATGTGCGCACAATCCCACCGATGGAACGGCCCGCGCTGCTTGGCGGAGGCTGTGGAAGGGCCGCCAACCCCGGTGGCGGACCCGGGCGCATGACGGTAAAGGCGACGATACCTGAAACCAGGATGCAGGCGAGCATGGCGGCAAGGGCATGCAGGGGGTGCCGCTCTACCCATAATCGGAAGCCGTTGCCCAACTGTTGGATACCGAGGCGGACGTCCCGGCCCTGACCGGCATCCGTATCGGGATTAGAAGGTGTTTTTCTGTACATGTCGGATATCTTTGTTTTCGAGTGTCTTCCATCCCGTAATCAGTACGGCATGGGGGTTGTTTTCAGAGCGGATTTCGAGGTCGTTGAGGTAGCCTTCGGTAACCAGCGAGCGCATGATGGCGGAGCTGCGGCGATCGATTTTCTGTGTTCCGTAGTAGCGGAAGTAGCGTTTGGACATATCGATGAGGATGCTGTCGGTGCGGATGGTCAGTACGGCACTGGAGGAAAGGATGGAATTGAAAAAACCCTTTTCCTTGAGGTTGTTGTACTGGAGGGCACCGCTCTCATCGATCAGGTACATCGCCTGCCTCATCTGGTATTCGATGAACTTGTCGTCGGGTGTCAATGAGAAAAAAAGGCGATGGAAACGGCCCACATGCGAGCGGTATTCGGCTTCGCGGTTCATCTGCACATCGGTCTGCCTTGCGGGCATAGGGACGTTTGCGGCGTCCATGATATAGATGCTTTTCCGTGCGTCCACCACCTGCCTATAGGCAAAGAAGGATACGCCCAGCACCATCAGCACTGCGGCGATGAGGCTGCCCGCCGAGAGGAACGTAGCGAGTTTCACTTTGGTTTCTATGTTCTTGATGATCATGTGTGTTTTCTATTTTTTGATTCCCCTTGTCAATACCCTGCCGAGCATGCGCGACATGCCCGAAGCCCCCCTGCCCATGGTGGATGCTGCCGATGAGATACCGGAGGTCGAGATAATCCATGTGGAGATGCTGGGGACGGTGAGCATGGTCAGCGCACCGATGATGAACGTGCCGATGACCATGCCGAATGACAGGATTCCATTGCCGGCGAACCAGCTTAGTTTTTCGATGTCCGGGCCTGCCGTTCCGACCAGTTCCTGATAGCGGGTGATTTCGGCTTCCATGGCGTATTGCTGGAAAAGCGAGGATACGTACAGGACAAGGTAGGCGATGCCGGAATACAGGTTTACCGATATGAAGCGGGCTATCCAAGTGCTGAAGGAATCGCGGAAAGCGGGCAGGATGCTTGCTGCTACCGAGAAGGGGCCAAGGATGATGAGTACCGTCGAGAAGATGATCTGGATGATGAAGATGACGTATACGCAGATCCTCAGCAGCCATACGGCAAGGGTTTCGAGGAGGGATGTCATCAGGAGCTGCCAGCTGACCTTGAGCCGGTTGCTCATTTCCACGATGGGGTTCCATACCGCGGCGAATCCCTCCTTTACCGAAGACTTGACGGACTCCCAGGACTTTTCGTACCACGTATCGGCTTCGATCCTTGCGGTTTCCGTCTCAGCCTCCACGGTGAGCAATTGGTCGGTGATGTCCACCATGAGTTTGGCCCGCTGTAGGCGGAGGTTGTTGACCTCGGTCTGGCTTCCATCGAACAGGGCCTCGGTCTTTGCCGATACGATGTCGGTGGGATACGCCACCACGCGCGTGAAGATGGGCCACCAGAGGATGACCATGACCAGCCCGAATGGCCGGAGCAGGGGCATGATTTCCAGCTGCTTATCACCCGCCATCATCTCGTAGATCTTGATGGCGAAAAAGATGAGCATAAAGATGGCGCTGAGCGCCTGTGCATCGGCAATGAAGGCATCGTAGTGTGTCCAGATGGTATTCTTCATCTGCCTGAGGAAGTGCATCATGCCTTCCTCGTAGACGCCGTTCCCCTGTAGGAAGTTGAAGGTATCCTTAAAGGAGTCCGGCACGCTGACGGGCTGCCCCTGCAACCCGAAGCTGCCCGTTAGTAGATTCGTAAGGTTCATTTTGCTTGTTTTTAAAGTTTCGATTTCCGGAGGACGTCGTCGGCAATCCGTATGTCCGACCTGCCCGGTATAACGCTGACGGACTGTGGGAATCCGCGGATCTCCCGGTTGGCCCGCGCCAGTTTGAGGTACAGGCCGGCACGCTGCTTCTTTGCTTCCCATATCGATCGGAGCTGGCGGTATTCGCCGAGCATGCGGTGGTAGGCCATGATGCGCGAGCCGCGGTCGATATCGGCGGTTCTTGCCCCTGCCAGCCGTTCAGCCAGTGCCGTGGATTCCTCAAGGTACCACTCCAGTGCGCCTGTACGGGTAAGGTAATCCCGTACTTCGGCGGTGCTGCCGTCGAGGGCATCGCCCCCCTGTCCCCCGGTGAGTGGCCGGAACTCGTTGCTGTAATAGAGCAGCCAGAGCGGATCGGCCGCGGATACGGCACCTGCATGGTTCGCCAGTTCGGTGACGGCGGTACGGCGTAGGGTATCCGCATGTTTTTTGTAGGCTTCCTCGGTGCTCTTCATGGCGGACACGAGCAGCAGCCGGAGTGTCTGCGGACCTGACAGGCTGAGGGGACGCCTGTCGGTCCGGGGGTAACGGGGATGCAACGCCCATGTGATCCAATACTGGTAATTGAGGCTTAGGAAGCCTCTTTTTGGGGTGAATTTATCGCGGTCCCACTGTTTGAAGACCATGCGTTCCTGCTGGTTGACGATATGTTTGTCGGTCTGGTATTTGACGGTCTGTGCCGACGCTTCCGTCAGGAGCAGCAGGCAGAGCAGTGGCCATATGAAAAGGTGCATGTTCATGGTCAATTGTCATTTAGTGAATTGATGTTGAAGATGATGCCGTCCACCAAGCGTTTGTCCCGGTTGACGAACTGGCCGTAAGGGTTGAGCGTACGGAATATCCCCTTGAATTTTGCGAGGTACATGGATCGGTGCATGCTATATGCGAGTGAGCGCATGACACGGAGTTCGAGGACGATTTTGCGTAGCAGGGCATCGCACTTTCCGTAGTCCATCAGTACGTTCTGCCCCTCTTTGAGTACGAAATCGGAAACTTCCGCCACGAGCGCCACCCCACGGTCCTTCATCTGCCGGGCAACGCCTTCGGCAAATAGCAGCAGATGGGGTGCATCCCTTGCCGTCTGTACCATTCCGTTGCATTCGCGGATGATCTCGCTGCTAATACGGCCGATCTGCTGGACGGTCAGCCCGGATTTCAGGGCTTGGTCGACTTCGGTAAGGGAGCGATAGATCATATCCTGTACAGCGACCACGGCGCTTACATTGATATTGATGTCATCCAGACGCTCCCTGATGGTCTTCAGGTAGCTGTTGTGGGCAATCTCGGCAGTAGAGCGGACAGCGGCGTTCGCGCCCACGATGGCTAGGTGCTTGCTGTCGTAGATGATGGTAACGTAACTCTGCGCATTGGCAAAAGACGTTCCCAGCACGTTCATTGCCAGTAGCAGCAGGGCTGTCTTCATGGTGTTCATCGGCGGGTCTGTTTGAGTTTGTCTAGGATGTTGTCTACCAGCTGGTGGTCACGGTTGACGTATCCTCCGAAAGGATTATGGATGGGTTTTCGTGACTCCGGCCAGCATGGTACATACTGGCCGCAAGTCCCCGTGAAGTCCCGGCAATCAGCCGGAGTTCCGTCAGCACGTGGCCGAACAGGAGCCTTCGGTCGGATGCCTTCATCTGGTTGACGTCACGGATACTGATGGCCAGCGCGTAGAGGTAGCGGCTGAGCCGGTATGCCCTGTCGGCCAGATCGGCCTCCGCCCCGTACGCCAGGGATATGAGCAGCGGGTCCTGCCCTGCCAACCTGACGATGGATGCCTGCTGTTCGACGATTTCCCGTATAATCGGCGCGGCCTGCAAACCGATCCGGGTCGCATCGATGGCGAGCCCGATGGTGTGGAACCGGCTTTGCAGCGTGCGGTACTTTTGTTTAAGCGCATCCATTTTCGAGCGGTTGACTTCTTCGTTTGCCGAGGCAACGGCCTGCCTGTTCCGGGCGGTTGTCTGCCGTTCGTACTCGTCTTTGCTATGCTGCACGAGCTGGTGCAGCAGTTCGACGTTCAGCTGGGCGTAGCCACCCTTGGATATCCCTGTCAAAAAGAGAAAGGCAATGAAAATAAAGGCTCTCATTGCTTTAGGTATTTGGCGTTCCTGACGATGTCGTCGGCAATGCGTTTGTCGATGTTGATGAAGCCCGCATAGGGGTTCAGCGAATTCAGGATACCGCGCTGCTGTGCCCAATACATGGATCGGTACATGCCATAGGCCACACCCCGGAGAATGGTCAGTTCGGTGACGATCCGGTTCAGCAGCTTGGCACGCTCGCCCGAGTCCATGAGGTTATCGCGACCGCCGCGGGTGACGAAGGAGCCGACCTCGGTGGCCAGTGCCGTTGCCCTGTTTTTGAACTCCCGTGCGCCTTCCTCTGCAAAAAGAAGCAGTGCGGGGTTGCTGCGGGCGATATCCGTTGCCCTTCCCACGTCCCGGATAATGTCGGTCCCTATGTCTGCGATATCCTTTATGGCCAACAGGTTGCGTACCGCTGAGGACACCTCGCTGAGACCTTTGTAAATCTTGTCCTGCAGGTCATTGACGATGACCAGCTGCCCGGTTACGGCAAGCTGCCCGCGCTGGATGAGCGTAAGGTTATCATTCGTGGTGTTGAGTTGGCCGTTGATGACGGCAGCATGTGCGCCGGTGGCGGCAGCCACTGCGGGGTCGATATAAATCTGGGCATGCAGGTGTACCGAAAGGAATACCATGCCCATAAGGGTGGATAGTGTTCTCATTGCAGGAAAATCTGTTATGTGTTAATGGATGGATTATTTTCGGACACCAGCGGTTGGCCGGATCTGTTGACCGCCGCGACGAATGCACTTAGTTTGAGGCCGCTGGCCTGCATATCGCTGACGAAAGCTTCGAGAGCCGTCTGGTAATCACCATGTGCCCTGACGTAGGCCAGTACCGCATTTTTCTCGGGCTTCTCGGTGGTGTAGCATAGATACTGGTAAAGCGAGACTTCCACGCCGTAGACTTCCCCGGTCGATCCCCGGCGGATGTAGACCTCCTTGAACCTGCCGCGCCCGTCCTTGTTTTCAAGTTGGTTGATGGTGAAAATCTTGCGCCGCTCGGTCTCGGTGATGGAGAGCAGCTTGGCGATGGCGTCGTAGTTCTCGCGGAACTTGTTCTGGTCGAGCAGGCATATCGTGTCCGAGTTGGCGATGATACTGTCCTTGACGATCGGGTTGCCCAGGATGTCGCCCAGCTCCTGGGTGACCACGATGACCTCGCCCCAGAACTTCCTGACGGTCTTGTAAAGGTAAAGGATGTATCCGGCCATCAGGGGGCTGGCAATTGCCTTCCATGCCTCTTCTATGATGAGTGCCTTACGTTGCGAGGTGCGGTGGCGCATCTTCTGTAGGAAGACGTCCATGATGATCAGGGTCACGATGGGGAACAGGGTTTTGTTCTCCTTGAGGTTGTCGATCTCGAACACGATGAAGCGTTCGGAAAACAACGAGGAGTCAGCGTCCTCGTTAAGCACGGTACCGAATTCCTCACCGGTGTGGAATTTGCGTAGCACGTAGCGGTATTCGTCAAGGTCGAAGGTGATGGCCTCCTGTTCGGTAATCTCCTGTATCCGTTCCACCGAATAGGTGTAGAAGGAGTCGAAATCAAGCCTATCGGGCCTGCGCGGGTTCTGCGGGCCGGAATCGAGCCAGAAGTACTCGTAATAGTAGGACGAGAGGACATTGGACAGCACGGTATCCTCGATCTGGGAAAGCTGCCCCTCCGCACCTTTCCAAAGCAAGGCAATCAGGGTCTTTAGGAAATCCTTCTTTTCAAGGTTGAACTCCTTCTGCGAAATGGCAAAGGGATTCATCGAAATGGGCTTTTCCTCGGTGTAGGTGATGTATTTGCCGCCATAGTAACTGCAAAGCCCGGAGTAGGAGTCCCCGGTGTCAACGATGACCACGTCCATGTTATAGCGGCAGTACTGTTCAACCAGCGCATTCATGAAAAAGGATTTCCCCGACCCCGACGGCCCTAAAGTGAACCTTGACCGGTTGTTGACACGTCCGGTCCGCATGGGTAGATCCGATGGGTCGATTGCAACCGGCAGGCCCTGCCTGTCCGTGAAGCGTATCAGGAAGTCCGAGTCCTCGTCGGTCTGTAGGGATTCCTTGAAGAGGAGGCAGACAGCGGCATCGGAGGTGGTGAGGAACCAGTCGTACTTTTTGAGTTCCACGCCCCCACCCGGCAACGCTGTCCTGAACAGTTCCAACTGATTATAGGCGTTGCGCGAGGGGATGATCCCTTGCTGGAAGAGGGCAGCTTCGATGTAGTTGGCCGCTTTGCCGATCTTCCCTTCATCGGCACAGAGGACGATGTTGTAGTGGGCGTTCACGAGCAGCTGGTTCTCACGTGCCACATCCACGAGCAGCTGGTCGATGTCTTCCACGCACATCAGGTTTGCCGGATCGGGCACGCCCGAGTGCCGCTTGCGCTTGAGTTCGAGTTTATTGAGCGTTACCTGCTGCCCGGGTATTTCGATCAGCTGGTTGTAGATGATGCAGCGGTAATCGGGGACACCGTGCAGGAAGAAGAGGTTGTCCACCGGGAAATCCCGGAGGGTGCGGCCATCCTGCCGCTGCGAATAAGTACCCACTTCGCCGGGCAGGTCGATGGTGTCGGTATCGATCAGGCTGATGCTCCGCACGGCACGGTCGCCCATGCCGAGCTGGCCGTCGCCTGTGAGCAGGTTGTCCAGCACGATGTTTTCCGATGCGAAGTCCATGGACAGCACGCGGGATGCGTAGGTTTGGATCTCCCGTTCGCTGAGTCGGTACGGCTGCAGTCCCGCCCCGTGGAGCAGGTCGGCCAGTTTCTCCATGTGTTGGCCGAAATCGGCCAATGCCCGGGGGTCGTGGACGTAGAAGGCCCCGCGTTTGACCTGCCGGGTGATGGTGAGGTAGGTGGTGATGGCTGTATACTCCCTGCCGTGGAAGTGCTCGTTGTACTTCTGCCCGAGGAATTCGGTTGCCGCAGCCGCCTGATAGGTTTTCCGGGAGAAGATATCCTGTTTCTGGATGATGTATCCTTCCCCGAGTATCTTGATCAGGTTGAGCAGTACGCCGTGGTAGGCGGTGTAGGGTTCCGGGTCGGCCCCGTACTGCATGACGGGGTTGCGGATGTGGAATACAGCGGAGAAGTCGCCCCGTTCGCCATAGAGCAGGGCTTCCCCCCGATAGTGGTCTATGCCTGCGTAGGGCATGCGGAATGCCGTCTTAGGGTGATGTGTCTGCATAATTCTTTTTGAGGTGTACGGGATGGATGATCGTGCCTTTACTGCGGGTTTTGTCGTGGAGGCCGTCCTTCTGGCGATGGAAGGTGAAAGTGAGCCCACCGGCGATGGCCAGGATGGTCACCAGCCCGCCGAGGTACATGTTGGTGAGTGCGCCGGTCAGCCCGCCGCCGACCAGGCCCATTGCCAGCGATCCGATACCCCAGCCGATGAACTTACCCTTGAACCCCCGATATACGAGGGGCTTCTGAAGCCCCTTGTATATGGAGAACCTGCGTATCATCAGACGCCGAAGAAAGCCTTGATGACCACCGATACAAGGACAAGGAAGAGGCAGGAGCCGCCCCACCCCATCAGCTCTTTATTGATATCGTTATCGCCCGAGTTCCACTTGATGTAGACCCGGACGCCGCCGATGATGCCGACAACGGCACCGATGGCCAGTGTCAGTGTCGAGACGGGGTCGACGTAGCTGGTGAGCGAGGATGTCGCGGCGTTGATACCTGTGGTACCGCCACCGGCCTGTGCGAGGGCGGATTGGACCGCGGCAAGGATAAGTACCGCGGACACGGACATTTTCTGGATTCGTGATGTCATTGGATGAAAATTAGATGGTTGTAAAAATTCAGTTCAGTTGACCCCGTAGAGGGCTTTGAGGAAAGTGCCGGCGAGGATGAGGAAAAGGCAGGATAGAAACCAGCCCATGACCTGCGCGTCGATGTGGTGGTGTTTGCCCGACTGCCAGTTCGCGTAGATGCGCAGGCCGCCGAGTATCCCTGAAATGGCGCCGATGACCAGTACCAGATCGGACAGGGAGAAATACCAGCGGTGCATCTCACCCGATGCACTGTAGAATTCGTTGATGCCCGGCTGGGCACCGGTGAAAACCGGCAGGCAGGAAAGGAGGACGGCCGCGGCCACCCGTGGCGCGGCGTGTCCCGGCATGTTATCCATAGGATATGTCTCCTGTATACTCGACCAGGTTGTCCTTTGCCAGTCCGAAGAGTTCCTTGATCCCGACGGCACCTGTGGACCATAACTTGCCCGACAGACCCTGTGGCGGTGCGGGTGGTGCAGCTGACGGTTCCGGTTCCGGGGATTCGGATTGCGGTGCTGTGGCGGGACCGATGTCCGGGGCAGGTGTATCGGAAGGCTCGATGATCTGTGGTGTGGCGTCCTCATCGAAATAGAGCACTTCGTCGGCACTGTCCGCCTTCGGTAGTTTCCGGGCGACCAGCAGGTCGTATAGGAGGTTGAGGCCATAGTAGGCCAGATAAGCGAGGGTGAGTGTAATGAGGAAAGTTGTCCAGTTCATGGTTCTGATTTTTTAAGGGTTTCTTGGATGTGTCCGGGAAGCCAGGGATGCTGGCTGAGGTACTGGTGCAGGGCATAGACGATAAAGCGGTTCATATCTATGCCTTTGACAAGTTTGATGCGCTTGAGCAGGTTCACGGTGCGGGCGTCGACACGGATCATGCTCTTTTCGGTGACCTCGATCTTGAAGGCTTCAATGTCACGGAAGAATGCCTCGGCCTTTTGCCCGGTGGCAGGTGTTTTCGGAGGTTTTTTAGGCCGGGCATCCGAAGCGGGGCCGATACTCTTTTCTTTTGAATACGGTGATGCCTTTTTTTCCGCTTCCCCGGTTCTCATCCGTTCCCGGAGTTGGTCCGCGAGGGATTTTATTTCATTCATACTGCCCCTCCTTTATCGATATAGTTGCTGTAGAGCAGGTCAAGCACCGGCAGCACGGCCGGTAGGACGATTGCCGGCGTGTGGAGGGTATCCACGCGCTGGAAGTCAATGCGTTCGGCTATTGCCGGACTCACCGTACCGAACCCGGCCAGCACCCTGTCCACCTGCTGGCGGGTGTCGTAGCGGACGTTGGCCTTGATGCGGTTGGGGATGAAGACCGTGGGTGCGCGGTTGTTGATCCTGCCTGCGACCATGGCAAAGAGCAGGGTCGAGTCGACGGAAAATTCGTCGTAATTGAACGGGCATAGGATGAGGTCACCCGAAAGGATAACGGGTATCAGCCCATCGTCATCCATCTTGCCGGGCAGGTCGATCAATACCGTTTCATCGGGGTTTACCGTGAGTACTTCGAGCATCATCGGGAAGTGGGTCAGGTCGGCCGCCATAACCTCATAGGGAGGGTCGTTATCCAGCACTTTTGCCTTTTCGTATTTTGCGGAGACGGACTGCTGGTAGTCCATGTCGAGCACGGTGACCTTGCGTTTGTGGGATTCGGTGAGGTAATTGGCCAGCAGCAGGGTGAGCGTACTCTTGCCTGCGCCGCCCTTTTGGTTTCCTATCAATATGACCATGGTGCGGGTGTTTTGGGTTAAAAATCTATCTGGTGTTAGTGCGTGCCTTACGCTTTCGGCGGCGGTTACGCCCGAGGACGGCCTCATCGTCGATATCGTCCGAGATGCTGATGTCCAGTTCGGGAGCGGCTACACCGAGGTCGGCGTACGGTTGCCCGGCCTGCCTTGTTTCATCGGGTCCGTCGTCGGAAGGATTCCGGCCAACGGTATCGTATCGCCCGTCTGTATCCCACGGCCGGTACATGGGGGTTTCGCTGTGTGCTTTGGTACGTGCGGGGGGTACGTGTGCGGGGGCATGGCCTGTAAATTCGGCCAGCGGCATAATCTCTCCCCCTTTGTAGATGGCTTTGCCAGCATGATCGATAAGGGCATATCCATAAGGAGGCTTTCCACCCTTGCCGTGGAAAACGGCCTGCAACCCGAATTTTTCACGGAGGAATTCAGCCAGTGCCGATGAGTATCCGCCATCGTCGGGATTAGGGGCCGGGTCGTATTCGTGGCGGTACCGCTCGATAATGGCCCGTATCTGGGCAACCCTCCCTTTGTCCTGTTCCCGTGCCGAAATCCGGTTGTCCACTTTCGCTACGTCGAGTCTGGCGAGTTCCCTGCCGTATTTGGAGACGGCATACCGGGCATCCTTCAGTGCAAGTGCGTACCCTTGGGCTTCCAGGACCATCATGAATTGGGCGCGGGTGGAAAAACTGTAGGACAGTGCCTTATGCAGGTCGTTGGCAACGGCCCTCTTTTCGTCCTTGCCCATGATCCGGTTCAGTACGCGGTACGCCCGGAGCTTCTCGTAGCTGTCAGATATCTTTTTGCCGTCGCGTCCGACACGAGTGGATACCAAGTGGACATGGTTGTTGGCCGTGTCCTTGTGGAAGATGAGCAGGTAGGGCTGCTGGCCGTAGCCCATGCCCTGCATCCACTGCTGCGCGATATCGGCCAGTTCCCCTTTACTGTGCTGCCTTCCCTTTGTGGAAATCGCTACATGGAACTGGGGGTATTTGGTACGGGTGCTGCGTGCCGATACCGCTTCCAGATAGTTGATGTAATCCTGGGGGCGGAGGTTTTCCATCCCCTCCAGCGCACCGAAATTCCGGACGAGCAGCAACTCCCCGCGGTCCTTCCCGACTTTGCCCGTGTTGTAACGGACGGACTTGAAAGTGGCGGACTTCTTGAGAATCTTTACAATCATGTTCCGGGGTTTGGATGAATCTAAACTGTCCCATATCCGTTTTCTGCCATTTCGATTGCACGGAATATTTCAAGTGCTATCTGAGGAACGATGGCATTGCCGTAGGCCTTTATGCTTTCTTTTCTCCACTTAGGAAAGGTAATTCCGTCCAGCGTTCCGGAAATCCCATCATTTCGCCCACAAACCGGGGACTGAGTTGGCCATTTACTCCAATCAGGTATTTCACTGCTCCGGGAAGATTGTCTGGCTCCCTCCCCGGCGTAGGCCCTTTCCAGTCCCTCGCTACGGGAGTGGGCAACAAACCAGACCCTGTCCCGCCGGTGCGGGGCATCGACGGCGCAAGCTGGAATACACAGAATGACTGGGGTGCCATCTTGGAGTTTCGGTAGTATATATCCTGCTGAGACAATTTCTGAAATAATGCTTCCAATGACTCGCTGCTGGATGCGGATAATGGTGGAATTTGTTTTCTGTTCATTGTCCGAACAAAAAAGCTCAACCTCTTTGATTTCCATTTCAGATAAACTTTCCGGCTCCAGAATGGTGAACAGACCAGTAACGTTTTCAAGAACAATCCACTTCGGTCTTGCTTCCGTAATAATTCTATATGCCTGAGGCCAGAGGTAACGGTCATCATCCTTACCCTTTCTTTGCCCGACCTGACTGAAGGGCTGGCAGGGAAATCCTCCGCTGATGATGTCAATCCGTCCCCGATACTGAGTTGCATTGAATCTGTGAACATCTTCATAATGTTTGGTGTTTGGCCAATAATGTTTGAGTATGGCCCGGCAGAAAGGGTCTTTCTCACATGAAAAAACATTTTTCCATCCCACCCATTCTGCGGCGACATCAAATCCCCCTATTCCGCTGAACAGACTCCCATGCTTAAACATCTGTGGAGCCGGTTAGTGTCGGTAAAATATTAATGAGGCCGGTATCTTTCCGATGGGGTTTATAAGCAGTATTCATGGCTTTTGATTTAAAGGGTTTATGGATTATAAATAGCATCGTGGAGGTGTCACCTCTTGAGATGCCTGAGCAACTGGCGGATTTGTTTTTCCAGTTCCCGTTGGGTATGGATATAGCCATTGAACAGGCGGTTGAATTCAGCCACGACTTCCGGTCTAAGTCTGCCCTGCCTGTTAAGCAGGTTGGCATGCCTTGCCAGCTGGTTGATGTTATTGCCTGCCCGTCCCAGCTCGGCACCGATAGCGTCAAGTGCGGTCAGCAGTTCATTGGCGTTGACGGCCATGGCCACACGGTTCCCGAGTACCTGCCTGCGGATGAGTTCCATCCGGTTCAAGCCGGAGGCTTTCTGGATTTCCAACAGCCTGTTATATTCTTCTTCCGTGAGTTTGGCTTTTATCAGGCGGGTTCGCTTTCCGGTCAGCATAGGGGGCCTTCCGGGCTTTCTTTTAGGCTTGTCCATAGGTTTGAATCACTAGTGTCCCATTAAAATCGGGACGTTTTAAAAATTAAATAAATTTGGCCCATTATGGTCCGTTCGTTCTTTGTCATATTGAAATTTAGTTTTGCTAAAGAGCTCTCGCAGGTTCGTTT
>Ga0164243_10000789_pt1 | contig 55264 bp, 53 predicted proteins | sample OricompcompostOP_FD_108781 | JGI IMG/M metagenome (GOLD analysis project Ga0164243, IMG submission 108781) | Organic Plus compost microbial communities from Emeryville, California, USA - Original compost - Organic plus compost (OP) | ecosystem: Engineered > Solid waste > Mixed feedstock >... | reverse complement strand
TCTTCGCGCCGCGCTGGCTGGTCGGCGAGGACACGTTCCGCCCGCCCTGGTACCACCGCAACGTGATGAGCGAGTTCATGGGCCTGGTCACGGGGGTGTACGACGCGAAGGCCGAGGGATTCGAGCCGGGCGGCGCGAGCCTGCACAACATGTGGTCCGCGCACGGGCCGGACGCCGAGACGTTCGAGAAGGCCAGCGCACAGGAACTGGTGCCGCAGAAGATCGAGGACACGCTGGCCTTCATGTTCGAGACGCGGTGGCCCGTGGTGACCACCGCCCTCGCGCGTGAGGCGCCGTTCCGGCAGCGGGACTACGACGCCGTGTGGAGCGGATTACGGCGGCGGATGACCTGCTGAGCTACACGTGCTGCAGGATCTTGTCGAGCGCGCCGAGCCTGCGTTGCGCGCCGGCCAGGCTGTGCAGCACGTGCGGATCGGCCTTGTCGAGCAGTCCGGTGATGGCGTCCTCGGCGAGCTCGGGCCGCCCGCCGAGCTGCGGGTACGCGGCGAGGTCGAGCAGCGTCTGCTCGACGGTGGTGACCCAGCCCGAGCCCAGCGGGCCGGTGTAGCGCTCGATCTTGAGCCGGCGCGGATCGCGGCGCACGAAGGACACGGTGGCGATCCGGTCGGTGAACCGGATGCTGGGCCGGTTGCGTGTCGTGGCCACCACGCCTGCACCCGGGGACTCCTCGAGCCCGCCGTGGGTGTGCGCCGCGGACAGGCCCATCAGCGCGACGGAACGGGGTCCGTCGTCGGCCGCGGCGATGCCCCAGGACGCCGCCTCCAGATCCGGCAGCCAGCCACGGCCGATGTGCTCGCTGCGCAGGATGGCGTAGTAGCCGGGCGCGAGCCGGTGGAGTACCCCGTTGGCGGCGAGCCGCGCGTAGCCGGGATGTGCGGGTGCGTGGTCGTACTCGTCCACGTTCACGACCCGGACGGCTCGCCGCAACAGCGTGGGCAGCAGATCGAATGTGACTTCCTGTGTCATGCTCATCACCCTCGGTAGAGGGTAGTGAGCGCCGGATCCGGGTCACAAGTCACCGAAAGGTGGAAAAGCGACCACGGTGTCCACTGTGGAGCGTCATGCCTGCTTGGCGATCAGCTCGGCGAGCCGCTCTCAGCTGCGCACCGCCCCGTCGGTCATACCGGTCGCGAGTGTGGCGTCGCGCTCGGCCGGACTCTGGAACACCGACGTGTTGGTGACCTTCGTTCTGCCGCCGCCGATGTCCGCGAACACCGTGGTCTCCAGCATCACGTGCCCCGGCGCGCCCTCGTATTCGAAGGTCTGCACGATCCGCTCGCCGTCCGCGGTGTGGTACACCCCGTGGAACGCGTGCTCGGTGCCGTCGGCGCCGCGCTGGATGAACCGCCAGCTGCCGCCGTCGCGCACGTCCATCCTGTCCACGGTGGTCGTGTACTGGTCGGGGCCCCACCAGTCCGGCAGGAGCTCCGGGTCGGTGTAGACCCGGTACACCAGTTCGCGCGGGGCGTCGAAGATCCGGGTGAGCGCGACGTCCTGGCTGCCCGGGGTGGCGACGATCTTGGTCTCGGTCATGATCTTTCCCTTTCCTGGATTTCCCGGATCTTGCGATCCAGGCGGTCGTAGCGGTCCTGCCACACCCGCCGGTGGCCTTCGATCCACTCGGCGGCGACGGCGAGCCCCGCTTCCTCCAATCGGCAGGGCCGCGACTGCGCGTCCCGCCTCCGGCTGATCAACCCGGCGTTCTCCAGGACCTTCAGGTGCTTGGAGATCGCCTGGAAGCTGATCGGGAACTGGCCGGCCAGCTCGCGCGGGGTCGCCTCGCCTGCCGTGAGCCGGACGAGGATCGCCCGTCGCGTCGGGTCCGCGAGTGCGGCGAAGGTGGTGCTGAGCTGGTCGGACATGTCGTAATCAACCTTCTAGTTTATCAACCGATAGGTTTAATATCGGATGCTCTCGGCCGGGTGTCAAGGGAAGTAGGGGCTTTAGGCCCTAACCGGAATCTGGTTCGGAAGCGACCCTCAGAAGAGGACGCCTCGGGGAGGACAACATGGATCGGACGGTGCGCGAACGCGTTGTGGCCTGCGTGGCGGTCTGGGTGACCGAGGTACCTGGCGAGTGACCGTGAGCAGCCCAGCGACAGGCGAACCCATGACGGCGTCGGCACCGGAACCGGAAACCGAGCTCGACCGGCTGGCGCACCACGCCGCGACCGGTGATCCGCACATGGTCGCGAAGCTGCTCGCCGTGCTCGGTCCGCTGCTCGTCCGGTACTGCCGCGCCCGGCTGGGCAGGCGTGGCGCGTCCTTCCAGCACGCCGACGACGTCGCGCAGGAGGTGAGCTACGCGGTGCTCGCCGCCGTGCCCGCCTACCGCGAGGGGCCGTTCCTGCGGATCGTGCACGAGATCACCGCGAAGGTGGTCGACGAACTGCCGGCACCGGAGCGCGACGGTGGCGAGCTGAGCGGCCTGCTGCCCAGCCTGCCGACGCTGGACCGCGACATCGTGGTGCTGCGCGTGGCCACCGGTCTGTCCACTTCGGACACCGCGGCGGTACTCGGGCTGAGCGACGCGGAGGTGCGGATGGCTCAGCACCGCGCACTGAGCCGGCTGCGCTCGCTGCTGGCCTAGAGCTGCACGCCGCGGGTCAGTGCGCCGTCGACGACCAGGTTCGTGCCGCTGATGAAGGACGCGCGCGGGCTGGCCAGCATCGTCACGGCGTAGGCGATCTCCTCCGGGCGGGCCATGCGGCCGGTCGGGTTGAGCCCCAGCGCGGTGGAGAACAGCTCGGGATCTCCCGTCTCCACGCGGTTCCAGATGCCGCCGTCGAAGTACACGTTGCCCGGCGACACGGTGTTCGCGCGGATTCCCTTGCCCGCCAGCTGATACGCGAGCCCCTGCGTGTAGTGCACCAGCGCCGCCTTCATCGTGCCGTAGGCGGGCGCGGCGAAATCGATCTCGCGACCGGACACACTGGACACCACGACGATCGAGGCGGCGTCGCTGTCGGCCAGGAACGGCATCGCGGCGTCGACGGTGCGGACCGTGTGCATCAGGTCGACCTCGAAACCCGCGCGCCAGTTGTCCTCGCCGGAACCGATCGCGAGCGCGCTGACGTTGGGCACCACGACGTCCAGCCCGCCCAGTTCGGTCGCGGCGTCGGCGACCCACGCCGCCAGCGACGGGCCGTCGGCCACGTCGACCGCGCCGCCGACGACGGTCGCGCCGGCGCCGGTCAGCTCCTCGACGGCCTTCTCGACCTCGGATTCGGTGCGCGCGCAGAACGCGACCGCGACCCCCTCCGCGGCGAGCGCCTCGACAATGCACCGCCCGATTCCTTTCGTGCCACCGGTGACCAGGGCGCGCCGTCCGGCGAGCTGAAGGTCCATCGTTTTCTCCCTAGAGCTTGGCGGCCTGATCGCGGAGGTAGCCGTGCATGCCCTGGTACGCCTTACCCTTGGGCAGCAGGCGTTTGGGCACTTTCGTGACCGCGCTGTAGTTCGCGTCGACCACGTTCGCCAGTGGCGCCTGGCCGATCTGCGTCAGCAGCTGGTAGGCGTCGAGCCGGTCAAGGCCGTACAGCTCGTGCAGCCAGTCGATCATGCCGACCTGGCTCGCCCGCCACGCGTCCTCTAGCGGCCGCGACGAACCGACCACGACGTAGTGCGAGTCCTGCTCGATCCGCGGCCACACCGGCGCGTGACCCTTGATCAGCTCGACGATGAGGGTCACGTTCATCGCGCCCTCGACCGCCGTGCCGCAGGCCTCGCCCTCGCCCTGCCGGTAGTGCCCGTCGCCGACGGAGAACAACGCGCCCTCGACGTTGACGCCGAGGAAGCACGTCGCGCCGGCGCGCATCTCGGGCGTGTCCATGTTGCCGCCGAACATGTCCGGCACCAGCGAGGTGCGCACCTCGCGCCCGGCCGGTGCGACCCCGACGGTGCCGAGCATCGGCTCGACCGGCAGCTCCAGCCGCAGCTCGCCGCGCAGCGCCTCGAACACCACGACCTCGCGGTCCCGGTCGAGCTGGTAGATCCAGGTCAGCTCGGGCAGCGGCTCGTGCAGCAGCGCCGTGCGGTCGGTCGCGGTGAGCCCGCCGAACATCGGGATCGTTGCCGACGCCGCCCAGTCCCGCGCCGGTTCCAGCTCGGCGAAATGCAACGCGAGCGTGTCGCCCGGTTCCGCGCCCTCCACGTAGAACGGGCCGGTCTGCGGGTTCACCTCGGTCATGTCCAGCTTCTCGCTGGGCCGGTCGTGCGGGCTGGTCAGCCTGCCGCCGAACGCGTCCTCGGTCCACAGCCGCAGCACCGTGCCCGGCGCGACCCGCATGATCGGCTCGGCCCCGCCGAAGGTCCAGGCGTACTGGTCACGACGTGGCGTGAACTCGGCAACCTCCACGGTGCGGATCCTTCTCCCGTGGCCGCGTTCCGGCAAGGGGAGGATGGGGTGATGGGCGAGTCGATGGTCAGCAGGATCGCGCGAGTGCTGGAAGTGTTCGGCACCGACGCGCGGGTGGTGAGCGTGTCGGAACTGGCGCGGCGCGCGGATCTGCACGTGGCCACCGCGTCCCGGCTGGTGGAGCAGCTCGTCTCGGTCGGCTGGCTGCAGCGCGACGCCGACCGAAAGGTGCGCATCGGCGTGCGGCTGTGGGAAGTGGCGTCACGGGCCTCGCCGACGTTGCCGCTGCGCGAGGCGGCGATGCCGTTCATGGAGGACCTGCACGCCGTCGTCCGGCACCACACGCAACTGGGCGTACTCGAAGGCGAGGAAGTGCTGTTCCTGGAACGGCTCTCCGCCCGGGACGCGGTGATCAACCTGACCAGGATCGCGGGCAGGCTGCCGCTGCACGCCTCGTCGTCGGGGCAGGTGCTGCTCGCGCACGCGCCGGTGGAGTTGCAGGAGAAGGTGCTCGGTGGCCAGCGGCAGGCCTTCACGCGGTACACGATGACCGACGCGAAGGCCTTGCGCGCGCGGCTGGCCGACATCCGCAGGCAGGGCTACACGTTCTGTCCCGGCTACATCGACGAGCGCGCGACCGGGATCGCGGTGCCGGTACGCCGGAACGGGGAGGTCGTGGCGGCGCTGTCGGTCGTGGTGCCCAACGACGACACCGCGCGCACCGCCATTCCCGCGCTGCAGGCCGCGGCACTCGGCATCTCCCGGGCCGTCTCTCACTGAACGAGAATCGTCTGGCAGGCGCCGGCCGCGTTCGCTCATTCTTCGGGGGAACGCAACCGAGGAGCCATCAATGACGATGACCATCGACCTCCGGGTCGTGGACAAGCGGGAAGTCGCGGCCGGAGTCGTGACGCTGACGCTGGCCCACCCGCGGGGAGCGCGGCTGCCGGACTGGACGCCGGGGTCGCATGTGGACCTGGTCCTGCCGGGTGGGCTGGTGCGGCAGTATTCGCTGTGTGGTGACCGCTGGGACGCCTACACCTACCGCATCGGCGTGCTGCGCGAGCCACGCGGGCGGGGTGGTTCCGCCTACATCCACGACGAGCTGGCCGCCGGCGATCTCGTGTCGATCGGCGGGCCACGCAACAACTTCCGGCTCGTGCCGGCCGAGCGCTACCTGTTCGTCGCCGGCGGTATCGGGATCACGCCGCTGCTGCCCATGGTGCACCAGGCCGACTTGCTCGGTGCCGACTGGCGCCTGCTCTACGGTGGCCGCACCCGCGCCTCGATGTCCTTTGTGGACGAACTGGAGCGCTACGGCGACCGCGTGCTGGTGCGCCCGGCCGACGAGTACGGCCTGCTCGACCTCGACGGGTTTCTGCACGGGGACGCCAAGGTCTACTGCTGCGGCCCGGAACCGTTGCTCGCGGCGGTGGAAAGCCGGTGCGCCGCGCGGACGGAACGGTTCGTGCCCAAGGACACCGGCGCACCCGCGCGCCGCGAACCGTTCGAGGTGGAGCTCGCGCGCAGCGGACGACGGCTCGTCGTCCCGCCCGATCAGTCGGTGCTGGAGGCGGTGAGCGGGGCCGGGGTGAACGTGCTGTCCTCGTGCCGGCAGGGCACCTGCGGAACCTGCGAAACCGGTGTGCTCTCCGGCGATCCGGACCACCGCGACTCGATTCTCGACGACACCGAACGCGCGGCGGGGGACTGCATGTTCATTTGCGTCTCGCGGGCCCGCTCCGACCGGCTCGTCCTCGACCTGTGAAGGGATGCGTCATGCTCGATCCGTTCTCCCACGACGTTCTCGAAGATCCCGCCGCACTGCACGAAACGCTGCGCGAGGCGGGGCCGGTGGTGTACCTGGAGCGCTACGACGTCTACGCCATGGCGCGCTACGAGCAGGTGCACGCGGCGCTCACGAACTGGCAGGGCTTCCAGTCCGGTGCCGGCGTCGGCCTGAGCAACTTCCGGTACGAGAAGCCGTGGCGCCCGCCGAGCCTGCTGCTGGAGGCTGACCCGCCGCGGCACGACGCGCCACGCGCGGTGCTGTCGTCGATCCTCGGGCCGCGCGCGCTGCGGCGGCTGCGTGCGAAGTGGTTCGCCGACGCGGAGAAACTGGTCGACGAGGTGCTCGCCGCGGGCCGGGAGTTCGACGCCGTCACCGAGCTGGCGCAGGCGTTCCCGCTGCGCGTTTTCCCCGACGCCGTGGGTGTTTCGAAGAACGGTCGGGAGAATCTGCTGCCGTACGGGGACTTCGCGTTCAACGCCTTCGGCCCGGCCAACGATCTGGTCGAGAAGGGACGGTCCTCCATCGGGGCGGTGTCGGCGTGGGTGACCGCGCAGTGCGACCGCGACGTGCTCGCGCCCGGCGGGTTCGGCGCGCGGATCTGGGCGGCGGCCGATCATGGCGACATCACCCACGAACAGGCGCCGCTGATCGTGCGTTCGTTGCTGACCGCGGGTGTGGACACCACGGTGCACGGGATCGCGGCCGTGCTGTACGCGATGGCGACGAATCCCGTGCAGTGGCAACGGCTCCGGGCGCGGCCGGAGGTGCTCGCGCGGGTTGCCTTCGACGAGGCGGTGCGCTGGGAGTCGCCGGTGCAGACGTTCTTCCGCACCGCGACGGCTGACCTGACGGTCGGCGGGGTCACGATCCCGGACGGCAAGAAGATCCTGATGTTCCTCGGTGCGGCGAACCGCGATCCTCGCCGCTGGCGCGATCCCGATGCCTTCGACCTCGCCCGCGACCCGTCCGGGCACGTCGGCTTCGGGATGGGTATCCACCAGTGCGTCGGCCAGCACGTGGCGCGCCTGGAGGCGGAGGCGTTGCTGACCGCGCTGGCCCGGCGTGTGGAGCGGATCGAGCTCGCCGGGCCGGCGCGCCGGCATCACAACAACACGTTGCGCGCGTGGGAGTCGCTGCCGGTGTCGGTCAGCTGAGCGGGCCGGGCCCCAAGATCTGAAACGTTTCGACTACTGTTGCATCTATGACGGTCAGGGTCGCATTGTTCGCGACGTGCCTCGGTGACACCTTGTTCCCGGACACGTGCAAGGCGGTGGTCCGGCTGCTCGAGCGGCTCGGCTGCGAGGTCGGCTTCCCGATGGCGCAGACCTGCTGCGGGCAGATGCACTTCAACACCGGCTACCGCGACGAGGCCGTGCCGCTCGCGCGCGCCCTCGGCGAGGCGTTCGCCGGCTACGACGCCGTCGTCGCGCCGTCCGGCTCGTGCGCGGCGATGGTGCGTGACATCTACCCGAAGCTGCTGCACTCCGGCCTGCCGTCGCGCATGTACGAGCTGTCGGAGTTCCTGGTCGACGTGCTCGGCGTGACCGACGTCGGCGCGTACTTCCCGCACCGCGTCACCTACCACCCGACATGCCATTCCCTGCGGATGCTCGGCGTGGGGGAGCGGCCGCTGAAGCTGCTGCGCGCGGTCAAGGGCCTCGATCTGGTGGAGCTGCCCTCGGCGACGGAGTGCTGCGGTTTCGGCGGCACCTTCGCGCTCAAGAACGCCGAGACGTCCACCGCGATGCTCGGCGACAAGATGCGCCGCGTCCTGGACACGAGCGCGGAAGTGCTCACGGCGGGCGACAACTCGTGCCTGATGCACATCGGCGGCGGCCTGTCGCGGCTGCGCACCGGCGTGCGCACGGTGCACCTGGCGGAGATCCTGGCGTCGACGGAGGAGGAACCGTGGCTCGCAACCCCGTGACCTGGCTGGGCGTCCCGGCGTTCCCGAAGGCCGCGCACGAGGCGCTCGCCGATTCCCAGCTGCGGCGCAACATGCGGCACGCGACGCACACCATCCGGGACAAGCGTGCGCGGGTCGTGTCCGAGCTGCCGGACTGGGAGCGGCTGCGGCACGCGGGTGAGGCGATCAAGAACGACGTGCTCGCCAATCTCGACACCTACCTGGAACGGGTGGAGCAGGCGGTGACCGCGCGTGGCGGCGTGGTGCACTGGGCCCGCGACGCCGCCGAGGCCAACGACATCGTGCTGCGCCTGACCCGGCAGGCGGGTGCCGAGGAGGTCGTCAAGGTCAAATCCATGGCCACCGCGGAGATCGGGCTCAACGAGGCACTCGAAGCGGGTGGCGTGCGGGCGATCGAGACCGACCTGGCCGAGCTGATCGTGCAGCTCGGCCACGACCGGCCCTCGCACATTCTGGTGCCCGCGATCCACCGCAACCGCGCGGAGATCCGGGAGATCTTCCGCCGCGAGATGCCCGGCGCCCCGGCGGATCTGCCCGCCGAACCACGGGCACTGGCCGAGGCCGCGCGCAGGCATCTGCGGCACAAGTTCCTCACCGCGAAGGTCGCGATCTCCGGCGCGAACTTCGCGGTCGCCGACACCGGTTCGATCATGGTGGTGGAGTCCGAGGGCAACGGGCGGATGTGCCTGACCCTGCCACGGACGCTGATCACCGTGATGGGACTGGAAAAGCTCGTGCCGACCTGGCAGGACCTGGAGGTGTTCCTGCAGTTGCTGCCGCGGTCCTCGACGGCGGAGCGGATGAACCCCTACACGTCGGTGTGGACCGGTGTGACGCCCGGCGACGGGCCGCGGGAGTTTCATCTGGTGCTGCTGGACAACGGCCGCACCGACGCGCTCGCGGACACCGTGGGGCGGCAGGCGTTACGCTGCATCCGGTGCTCGGCCTGCCTCAACGTGTGCCCGGTGTACGAGCGGACCGGCGGGCAGGCCTACGGATCGGTGTACCCGGGCCCGATCGGCGCGATCCTCACCCCGCAGCTGGTCGCCGATCCGCACGACAAGCAGGCCGCGTCGCTGCCGTACGCCTCCTCGTTGTGCGGTGCGTGTTTCGAGGCGTGCCCGGTGCGCATCGACATTCCCGAGGTGCTGACGCACTTGCGCGCCAAGGCGGTCGAGGCGAAACCGGCGCGGTCGGCGGAGGCGCTGGCGATGTCGGCGATGGCGGCGGTATTCGCGGACCCGCGTAAGTACGAGGCCGCGCAGAAGGCGGGCGCGCTCGCGGGGCGGTTCGTGCCGGGCGGGAAGATGAGCAAGCTGCCGTGGCCGGGTTCGCTGTGGACGTCCTCGCGGGACATGCCGGCGCCGCCGGGCGAGAGTTTCCGGACGTGGTGGAGGAAGAACCGTGGCTGACGCACGAGCGGAGATCCTGGGCCGGGTGCGCACGGCGTTGCGTGACCGTCCGGTCGCCGAGCCGGTGCCGCGCGACTACGACCGCACCCGGGAGTACCCGGACGTGCTCGCACTGGCGGCGGAGCGGATCGCGGACTATCGCGCGGAGGTGCTGCGCGTCCCGCCGGGCGACGTGCCGCGCGCGATCGAGTCGGCGCTGTCGGGGCGCGGGGCTCGCACGGTGATCGCGGCGCCAGGGCTGCCCCGCGAATGGCAGGTGCCGGGGGTGCGGTGGCTGACCGACGAACCGCCGCTGGCCGTCGATGAACTGGACACAGTGGACGGTGTGGTCACCGGATGTGCGTTGACCATCGCGGAAACGGGCACGATCGTGCTCGACGGCGGTGCCACGCAGGGGCGGCGGGCGCTGACCCTGGTGCCGGACTACCACCTGTGCGTGGTGCGGGCCGAGCAGGTGGTGGCGACGGTGCCGGAAGCGGTGGCCCGCCTGGACGGAACGCGCCCGCTGACGTTCGTGTCGGGCCCCTCCGCGACGAGTGACATCGAACTGGACCGGGTGGAAGGCGTGCACGGGCCGCGCACGCTGGACGTGCTGATCGTGGGGTAATCCGCGCTACGGTCGGGCGGTGGATGACTACTTCGGGGAGCCGGTCGCCGCACGCTACGACGAGTCCTCGGCGGCGATGTTCGCGGCGGAGGTCGTGGAGCCCGCCGTCGACCTGCTGGCCGGGCTCGCCGGCGACGGGCGTGCGCTGGAGCTGGGCGTGGGGACGGGACGAATCGCGCTGCCCTTGGCGGCGCGGGGTGTCGAGGTGCACGGCGTCGACCTCTCGGCGGCGATGATCGCGCGACTGCGTGCCAAACCCGGCGGCGCCGCACTCCCCGTGACGATCGGCGACTTCGCGACGACGCGCGTGGCGGGCACGTTCTCGGTCGTGTACCTCGTCTTCAACACGATCATGAACCTGACCACGCAGGACGCGCAGGTGGCGTGTTTCCGCAACGCCGCGGCACATCTGGCGCCGGGCGGGTATTTCGTGATCGAGGTCGGGGTGCCGGAGCTGCGCAAGCTGCCACCGGGCCAGCAGGCGGTGCCGTTCGAGACCCGCGAGGACGGCTGGGCCTACGACCTTTACGACGTGGCCACGCAAGCGATGAGCTCGAACTACGTGCGGCGTGGTGAGTTCCGGTCGATCCCGTTCCGCTACGTGTGGCCCGCCGAGCTCGACCTGATGGCCCGACTCGCGGGCATGCGGCTGCGCGCCCGCTGGGCGGACTGGTCGCGCGCGCCGTTCACCAGCGAAAGCCCGAAGCACGTCTCGGTGTGGGAGCTCGATCCGGGCGGGGGCTACCGCGAGCCCCACCATTGACCCGATTCGCGCAACCTGATCACAGCTAAGCACCAATGCCGCTGCGATCCGGGCTCAACCATTCACACGATCGGGTCAGGCCACGATTCTCTACCGGTCAGGGAGTGGGAGGGGTGAGCGTGCGCAATCCGAGGACTGGGGGACGGCGATGACCGCGATCCTCGCGCGCAGACCCGTCCGCGAGGCGGCCGAGCTCGCCAGGACCACGCCCGGTGTGCTGAGCGGTTTCCTGCTCGCGCTGGTCGTCGTCGGGTTGCTGGCCGGGCTGTTCACCGCGCTCGGGGTGCAGAGCCGCGCCAACGCGCTCACCGCACTGGCGACCCGCAGCGGGCCGCTGACCGCCGCGGCCGAGGAGATCTACCGCTCCCTCTCCGACGCCGACGCCACCGCCAACGGCGCGTTCCTCGCCGGCGGGCTGGAACCCACGTCCTCGAGACAACGTTACGAGGCCGACATCGCGCAGGCCGGCAACGCGCTCGCGATCGCCGTCGCGGCGCGGGTACCCGCCGACGTCACCGCCGCCGGCAGCCCGCTGGCCACGCTCTCCTCCCAGCTTCCGGTCTACACCGGCCTCGTCGAGACCGCCCGCGCCGACAACCGCCAGGGCCTCCCGCTCGGCGCCGCCTACCAGCGCGAGGCCTCCAACCTCATGCGCACCCAGCTGCTGCCCGCCGCCGAATCGCTCTACCGCGCGGAGAACGCCCAGCTCGCCGCCGACCAGGACAACGCGGACGGCGTGCCCTGGCTGGAAATTCTGCTCGCGCTCGTGGTCATCGCGCTCCTCGTCGCCACGCAGCTCTACCTGCGCCGCCACACCAACCGCGTGTTCAACGCGGGCCTGCTCGTCGCGAGCGGGGCAGCAGTCATCTCCCTGCTGTGGGTGCTGATCGCGACCCTCGGCGCGACGAGCGACGTGAACGACAGCCGCACCAACGGATCCGCGCAGGCCGACACCCTCGCGCGGGCCCGCATCGCGACCCTCAACGCCCGTGCCGACGAGACGCTGACACTCGTCGCGCGCGGCGCGGGCAAGGCCTACCAGGACGACTACGTCAAGCTCAACGACTCGCTGCGCACCCTGCTCGACAACGCCCGCGGCGCGGCCACCGACAGCGCGGTCGGCGACAACGTCGCGGCCGCCATCGACGATCACCGCGCCTGGTCCGACGCGCACGCCGACATCCGCGCCGCCGACGACTCCGGCGACTACACCAGCGCCGTCAGGGTCGCGATCGAACCGGTGCCCGATGGCGCGGTCGTCGCCTTCGACGAACTCGACGGCGATCTGCGTGCCGCGATCGAACGCACCAGGGCCGCCTTCGGCGCGGAGGTCACCGACGGGAGTGCCGCGGTCGCCGGGACGGTCGCCGCGGTCAGCGTGCTCGCCGTTGTGGTGGCCGCGGCCTCGGCGGCGGGGATCTGGCGGAGGCTGAAGGACTACCGATGAGAACTCGCGTCGCCACCGCACTCGCCGCCGTCGCGCTGACCCTCGCCGGCTGCGCAACCGTTGCCACCACCACGATTCCCACGGCGCCCGCCCAGGTTCCGGTGCCTGGCGGTGCCGCGCCGGCGACCGCGTCGAGCGCCCCCGCCGCGCCGGACTGCGGCGATGTGGGTGCCAGCCTGCGCCCGCCGAACCCGTTGCCCGCGCCGGGCCAGATGCCCGCGGGCTCGACGATGGCGCGCATCGTGCAGCGGGGCAAACTCGTCGTCGGCGTCGACCAGAACACCCTCAACATGGGTTTCCGTGATCCGTTCACGAGCCAGATCCAGGGCTTCGACGTGGACATGGCGCGCGCCGTCGCGCAGGCGATCTTCGGCAGCCCGGACGCGATCCAGCTGCGGGCGCTGACCTCGGACCAGCGCATCCCGGCCCTGCAGAACGGCGACGTGGACATCGTCGTGCGCACGATGACGATCACCTGTGACCGGCTGCAGCAGGTGAACTTCTCCACGGTCTACTACGACGCGCAGCAGCGGATCCTGGTCAGGAAGAACTCCGGCATCACCGGCGCCGACCAGCTCGCGGGCAAGAAAGCCTGTGCCACCAAGGGTTCCACGTCGCTGAACACGCTGCTCGCCCTCCCGTCCCAGCCCACGGCGATCGGCGTCGCGGACTGGACCGACTGCCTGGTGATGCTCCAGCAGGGCCAGATCGACGCGGTGTCCACCGACGACGTGATCCTGGCCGGGATGGCCGCGCAGGACCGCTACACCGAGGTCGTCGGCTCCTCGCTCGGCGACCAGCCCTACGGGATGGCGATTCCCAAGCAGAACGAGGATTTCGTGCGGTTCGTCAACGGTGTGCTGGAACGCGTGCGAACCAACGGCACGTGGACGGCGTCCTATCAGCGATGGCTCGGCGGACTGCTTTCCGGCTCGACTCCCGCGCCCCCGGCGCCGCGGTACCGGGACTGATCGGCGTGCTGGAGCTGGAGCAGGCCGACCGGGCGCTGGCGGAGCTCGGCGCGGACAGCGACAGGATGGCCGAGGCGCTCGTGGCGATGGACAGCCATCCCGGGCACCAGCTGCTGACGAGCACGGCGCTGACCGGCGAGACGCTGCGCCGCTGGAGCGAGGCGAGCGCGGCGATGTCCGTGCTGTGGCAGCAGTTCAGCATGCACCGCGCGCTCGTAGAGCAGGCGCGTCAGGTGCGGGACCGCAAAGCCCGGCCCGGACCGGCGGAGCTGGCCGAGCTCACCGAACTGCTCACCGGGGAGGTCGTGGAGCTCAGCGCCGAGCAGGTCCCCATCGAGCGGCGCGGCCTGACCGGCCCGTCGGTCGTGTTCCGCCGGGTCACCCTGACCGAGCTCGTGAGCACCATGAAGGCGGCGTACGCGCAGGTCACCGAGGTGCTCGCGGCGGCGGAAAAGGCCTGGCACCGCACGATCGAACGGCTCGATCCGCTGGATGCCGAACTGCGCGCGGCGAAGGCGGTCGCCGCGTCGCTCGGGGTGGACGATGCCGCGCTGGCCCGGATTTCCGGTGAGCTGGCGGACCTTCGCGGCGCGGCGCTGTCGGATCCGCTGGGCGCCGAACCGGATCCGGCGCCACTGCGCGCCGAACTGGCCAGGGTGCGCGCCGGCCTCGACGATCTGGTGGCGGCGCGGGATTCCTTCACCGAGCGCACCGAGCGGATCGGTGCGGCTGTCACCGAAACCGCCGGCATCGACGCCCGCGCGGCCACGGTGTACGCGACGGTGCGCGAGAAGATCGCCGATCCCGGCCTGCCCGGGTTGGGCGAGGAGGTGCCGCGGCTGCGAAACCGGCTCGCGGAGCTTCCGGAGCTGTGGCGGGCCGGCGAGTGGAAAGCGCTTTCCCGGCGCCTGGCGGCGCTGGAGCGCGACGCCGGGCGCGCGCTCGCGGACGCCCGCGCCCGCCTCGAACTCGGCACCGGACTGCTCGACCGCCGCCTCGAACTGCGCGGCAGGCTCGACGCCTACCGCGCGAAAGCCCGGCAGCTGGGCTATGTGGAGGATCTGGAGCTGGGCAAACTCCATCAGAAGGCGCACGATCTGCTGTACACGAGCCCGTGCGACCTGCGCGCCGCGACCCTCGCGGTCAACCACTACCAGCAGGCGCTACAGGAGCGGAAGGGTGAGCGCCCGTGAGCATGTGCCCGCGTAGTGGGTGTGACGGCCGGATCGACGAGGACGGCTTCTGCGACACCTGCGGTCTCGAAGCGCCGAGCGCGGTCACCGGGGCGACGGCCACCGCGGCCGGCACCGTCCGGTCCGGGCCGACGAGCATGTCGTGGAGCACGCCGACCTCGGCCTCCTCTGCGCGCACCGCCCGCGGTTCCGGCCGCGCGAGCAGCCGCAGCGCGCTGGGCCGCGGCATCATCGAAGTGCCGCCCGTGCCCAAGCGTGATCCGCGCGAAGCCGTCATGACCGATCCTCAAGTGCCGGAGGAGAAACGGTTCTGCAGCGCGTGCGGGGCGAAGGTCGGCCGCGGCCGCGACGGCAAACCCGGGCGGGTGGAAGGGTTCTGCCCGCAGTGCGGCCACCGGTTCTCCTTCACCCCGAAGCTCGCGCCGGGCGAACTGGTGCACGATCAGTACGAGGTGCTCGGCTGTATCGCGCACGGCGGGCTCGGCTGGATCTACCTCGCCGCCGACCATGCGGTCGCCGACCGGTGGGTGGTGCTCAAGGGCCTGCTCGACTCCGGTGACGCCGACGCGATGGCCGCCGCCGTCGCGGAAAAGCGCTTTCTCGCCCAGGTCGAGCATCCCGGCATCGTGTGGATCTACAACTTCGTGGAGCACCGCGACACCGGCTACATCGTGATGGAGTACGTCGGCGGCACCTCGCTCAAGGACATGATCAAGCAGCGGCGCGAGCAGGGCGATCCCAAGGCCTGCCTGCCGCTGGCCCAGGCCATCGCCTACACGCTGGAGATCCTGCCCGCGCTGGGCTACCTGCACGCGAACGGCCTGGTGTACTGCGATTTCAAGCCCGACAACGCGATCCAGGTCGAGGACCAGCTCAAGCTGATCGACCTCGGCGCGGTGCGGCACATCACCGACACCACGAGCGCGATCTACGGCACGCCCGGCTACCAGGCGCCGGAGGTCGGCAAGGAACTGCCCTCGCCGGTCTCCGACATCTACACGGTCGGCCGCTCGCTCGCGGTGATGACGTTCCCGTTCGACTTCCACGCGACCTACCGCGATTCGCTGCCGACGCCGGACGAGGTGCCGCTGCTGGCCGAGCAGGAATCGTTCTACCGGTTGCTGCGCCGCGCCACGCACCGCGATCCCGATCAGCGGTTCGGCTCCGCGGAGGAGATGCGCGATCAGCTGGAGGGCGTGTTCCGCGAGGTCGCCGCCGGTGAGGACGGCGACGCACGGCCGGGAACCTCGACGGAGTTCACACCGGAACGGCGGACCTTCGGCGTGCGGGGCGCGCCCGAGCCGAGGGAACTCGTGCCGTGCCTGCCGGTGCCGAGGGTGGATCTGACCGACGCGGGGGCCGGGTTCCTCGCCGGTCTCACCGAAACCGATCACTCCCGGCTGGTCGGGGAACTGTCGGACGCGCCGGTGCGCAGCGTGGAAATCCAGCTGCGGCTGGCGCGCGCCCACATCGAGGCCGGGGACGTGGTGGCGGCCCGCAAGGTGCTCAACGGGATCAAGGTCGCGCCCGGCGAATGGCGGGTCGAGTGGTTCCGCGGGCTCGCCGCGCTGGCGGAGAACAAACATCATCCGGCGCGGCAGGCGTTCGAGGCGGTGTACGACCTGCTGCCCGGGGAGGCGGCGCCCAAGCTGGCGATCGCGTTCTGCGCGGAGGAGGCGGGCGAACCCGCGGACGCGGACCGCTACTACCGCATCGTGTGGCGCACCGACCGGTCGTTCATCAGCGCGGCCTTCGGGCTCGCGCGCGTGTTGCTGGCGCGGGGCGCATGGGAGGAGGCGGTGGACGTGCTGGAATCGGTGCCGGACACCTCCACGCACTACGTCACCGCGCAACTGGCGGCGATCCGCGACCGCACCGGTCGCACGCGAGCCGATGGACTGTCCGAAAAGGACCTGCTCTCCGCCGGGCAACGGCTGAGCGAGCTGGAGCTGGACGAGGCCCGCCGCGCGCATGCCGCGCGGGAGCTGCTGGAGTCCGCATTGGACTGGGTCACCGGCGGGGCGGGCGAGGGCTGCGTGCTCGGCTGCCGGCTCACCGAGGACGAGGTACGGCGCGGGCTCGAGACGTGGTACCGCAAGCTGGCCAAACTGGCGCCGGCCCGGCGCGAGCGGATCGCGCTCGTCGACCGGGCCAACCGCGTCCGGCCGAGGACCTGGTTCTGATGGGCGGCGTGAACTGTCCCGCGTGCGGCGCCGAGGTCGACGCACTGCACCGGTTCTGCGAGAACTGCGGGCAGAACCTGTTCCTGCGCCGCACTCCCGAGGGCGGTCCGCTCGGGGCCGTCGGGCAGAACTGCCCGGCTTGCGGGGCAGCGGTGGGCGAGGAAGGGTTCTGCGAGGACTGCGGCCGGGCCAGGCCCTCCGGCCGCGACCGGATGGAGTTCGACCTCGGGCTCGTCGCGGGAGTCAGCGACCGTGGACTCAGCCGTGTCCGCAACGAGGATTCGATGGCGTTCGCGACGGTCGGCCCCGAGGGCGCGCCGGACGCGGTCGTGCTGACCCTCGCCGACGGGGTCGGTTCCACCCGGCGCGCGGACGAGGCTTCGCAGGCCGCCGTTGACGCCGCCCTGGAACGCATCGCGGACTGCCTGCGGTCCGGAAAGGACGCGCACGAGTCCACAGTGGATGGATTCGCCGCCGCCTCGGAGGCCGTCGCCGCACTCGCCGATCCGGAGTCGGCCGAGCTCGCGCCGTCCTGCACGTTCGTCTCCGCCATCGCGACCCCGGAACGCATCACCATCGGCTGGATCGGCGACAGCCGCGCCTACTGGATCGCCGGCGGGCAATCGCGGCAGATCACCGTGGACGACACCCGCTACGCCCAGCTGCGCCAGGCGGGCTGGTCCGAGGAGGACGCTTCGACCAGCCCCGGCGCGCACGCGCTGGCCCGGTGGGTCGGCGCCGACGCGGACCGGGAGCCGCCCAACATCGCCGTCGTGGACTCGCCGGGACCGGGCCTGCTGGTGGTGTGCAGTGACGGGCTCTGGAACTACGTGCCCGCCGCGGGGGATCTCGCCGCGCTGGTGCCCGCCGGGCCGCCGCTGACGGTCGCGGCCGGGCTCACCGCCGTCGCGCTCGAGGCCGGCGGCGGCGACAACATCACCGTCGTCGTGCTGCCCTATCCGTTCGACGTGGCCGGGAGCGAATGAACATGAGCGATTTCCAGATCGAGGTCTACCAGAACGAGTACCTGCCGCAGGCTGCCACCGAGGTCAACGCGATCGTCACGGTCACCTGCAGCGGAAGCGGCGGCGGCGCGCCGGTCGCGGGCACCTCGGCCGCCGAGGTGATCATCGTCGACTGCTCGGGCTCGATGGATCATCCGCGCACCAAGATGGCGGCGGCCAAACGCGCGACCGCCGCGGCGATCGACACCCTGCGCGACGGCGTGGCGTTCGCCGTCATTTCGGGCACGGACATCGCGACTCTCGTCTATCCGGGCAAACCCGGCATGGTCGAGGCGAGCGAGCGATCGCGCGCGGAGGCGAAGGCCGCCGTGGAGCGGTTGTACGCGGACCGGGGCACGGCGATGGGTGAATGGCTGCTGCTGGCCAAGCAGCTGTTCGACACGCAGCCGAGCCCGCTGCGGCACGCGATCCTGCTCACCGACGGCAAGAACGTGCACGAGCGCGCGAGCAAGCTCGACCGGATTCTCGGTGAGGTCGGCGGCGAGTTCGTGTGCGACTGCCGCGGCGTCGGCACCGACTGGGAGGTCAAGGAACTGCGCAAGATCTCCGAAACGCTCCTCGGCTCGGTCGACATCGTCGCCGAACCCGAGGATCTGGAGGAGGACTTCCGCGCCATGACGACCGCCGCGATGGGCAAGGAGGTCGCCGACGTCGCCCTGCGCGTATGGACGCCGCAGGGCGCGCGGGTCAAGTTCGTCAAGCAGGTCGAGCCCAGCCTGGTCGATCTCACCGGGCGCCGCGAGGAGTCCGGGCCGCGCAGCGGGGACTACCCGACCGGTTCGTGGGGCGCGGAAAGCCGTGACTATCACGTGTGCGTGCAGGTGCCGGCCGCCAGGATCGGGGACAAGATGCTCGCCGCGCGCACGAGCCTGGTGACACGCACCGGCGACATCCTCGGCAAGGGGCAGGTGCTCGCGATCTGGACCGACGACACCGCGCTGTCCACCAAGATCAGCCCCGAGGTCGCGCACTACACCGGCCAGGCCGAACTGGCGGAGGCGATCGAGGAGGGCATGGACGCGCAGCGCGCGGGCGATGTCGAGACAGCGACGGCGAAACTGGGCCGCGCGGTCGCCCTCGCGCATGCCTCCGGGCACGAGGACACCGCGAAATTGCTCGCGAAGGTGGTCGACGTCGTGGATCCCGCGCGCGGGACGGTGCGGCTGAAGCGGGACGTCAGCGCGGTCGACGCGATGACGCTGGAGAGCCGCTCCCAGGTGACCAAGCGGGTCGGCACGGGCGGCGGGGAGGACTGATGCCCGTCTGCGTCAACGGCCACGAGTCCAGCGACGACGAGTTCTGCGACGTCTGCGGCCTGGCCTTCGGGTCGCCGGGTACGCCGCCCGCGGAACCCGTCGCCGCGCCGGAACCCGAGCCCGTCGCGCGCCCGTGCCCGGTGTGCGGGGCGCCACTGGAGGGCCGGTTCTGCGAAAGCTGCGGTTCGGACTCGCTCGCGCCCGCCGCGGAACCCGGCCTCGTCGCGGACCCCGGGGAGGCGTTCGGCGCGCGCGAGAACTTCGCGGTGGAGGTCAGGGCCGACCACGCCTACTACGAGACCGTGCGGACCGAGGGCGGTGCCGGCGCCGATCCCGTCGAGTTTCCACCGTTCTGTCCGTTACGCGAATTCTCGTTGCGGGGAAAGCAGATGAGCATCGGCCGCCGTAGTGTGAGCCGTGGCATCATGCCGGACATCGACCTCACCGGGCCGCCCGAGGACGCGGGTGTGTCGCGGATGCACGCGCTGCTCGTGTCGGACGAGCGCGGCCGTTGGTCCATTGTGGACATGGATTCGGCGAACGGCACCTATCTCAACGACGAGCGCACGCCGCTGAAGCCGAACACACCGCATCCGCTGGCCGAGGGTGACGAGATCCATCTCGGCGCCTGGACTACGCTGAGAGTGATCCAGGACTGACGGAACGTCAACGGCGGGAAATCGGGCGGACAATAACGAACCGGTCACGTATGTGTGACATTCGGCGACTGTGGCCGATCCCATGCTGTTTTCTGACACGGCGTTTTGCCGGTTACCTTCCGGTCCACTGTTGTGCCGGAGGGTTATTTGCATAGGGTGCTTGGGCAAGGTGCAAGTGATCTTGGGCCGAATGTCGCCGAAAGAACGAGAAGCCATTGCCGACTGTCCGAGCTGAGAAGTTGTACAAGGTTTTCGGCCGGCGCGCGCGAGACGCGGTCCGCCGGTTCGAAGAGGGAGCCGGGCGCTCCGAACTGGGAGTCGCCGGTGTCACGCCTGCCGTGATCAACGCCTCCTTCGAGGTCGAGCCGGGGGAGCTGTTCGTGGTCATGGGACTTTCCGGTTCGGGAAAGTCCACTTTGATCAGAATGCTGAACGGCCTCCTGCCGCCGACATCGGGGAAGGTCTACGTGGACGGCGTGGACATCACCGGGATGTCCGATAAGCAGATCAGGCAGATGCGCCAGCGCACCATGAGCATGGTCTTCCAGCATTTCGCGCTGTTTCCGCACCGTACGGTCCTGGAGAACGCCGCCTACGCACTGGAGATCAAGGGCGAGCCGAAGGAGCGCCGCCTCGCCACGGCGCGCGAGTCGCTCGCGATGGTGGGCCTGGCCGGCTGGGAGGACAACACTCCTGACCAGCTTTCCGGCGGCATGCGGCAGCGTGTCGGCCTCGCACGGGCACTGGCCGCCGACACCGACGTGCTCCTGATGGACGAGGCGTTCAGCGCGCTCGATCCGCTGATCCGCCGCGAGATGCAGGACCAGTTGCTGTCGCTGCAGGCGCAGCTGGGCAAGACGATCATCTTCATCACGCACGACCTCAACGAGGCGATGCGCCTCGGCGACCGGATCGCCGTGATGCGCGAGGGGGAGATCGTGCAGATCGGCACGGCGGAGAAGGTGCTGACCGAACCCGCCAACGACTACGTGGCCCAGTTCGTGCAGGACGTGGACCGCAGCCGCGTGCTCACCGCGAGTTCGGTGATGGTGCGGCCGCTGACCACCGTCGGTTCCGGTTCCGGTCCCCGTGCCGCGCTGCGCATGATGCAGGAGCAGCAGTACTCCGCGCTGTTCGTGGTGGAGCGCGACGGCAGGCTGATCGGCGTGGTCACCGACGACACCGCCGCCGAGGCCGCGCGCCGCGGCGCGGACACCATTCGCGAGATCGTCACCGACGACGTCGCCTCCGTGGGGCCGGACACCGCGCTGAGCGAGCTGTTCACGCCCGCGGCGGAGAGTTCGCTGCCGCTCGCCGTTGTCGGCGAGGACCGCAAGCTGCTCGGCGTCGTGCCCCGCGCGACGCTGCTGGCCGCACTCGGCGAGGCCGCCGCCGAGTCCAACGGTACGGCGGAGGAGGTGACGGCCGATGCGTGAGCTGTTTCTCGCCCAGGAAGCCGGGAACCTGCCGAGGATCCCGGTCGGCGACTGGTTCGCCGACATCGTGGACTGGCTGAACAACAACGTGGGCCCGCTGTTCGACGCGATCGACACGATCGTCAACGGCGCGGTCAACGGGCTGACCACGGTGCTGCAGTGGCCGCCGACGTGGGTGATGTTCCTCGTGTTCGCGCTGCTGGCCACGGTGCTGCGCAGCTGGAAGTTCGGCGTGGTGAGCCTGATCGGGTTCGCGCTCGCCGACAGCCTGCGCGTGTTCGACGACGCGATGCTGACGCTGGCGCAGGTCCTGGTCGCCGGCGTGATCGCGACGGTGATCGCGGTGCCACTGGGCATCCTGGCCGCGCGCAGCACGGCGGCCAGCAGGGTGCTCAAGCCGGTCATGGACTTCATGCAGACGCTGCCCGCGTTCGTCTACCTGATCCCGGCGATCTTCTTCTTCTCGATCGGCGTGGTGCCCGGCGTGGTCGCGACGGTCGTGTTCTCGCTGCCGCCGGGCGTGCGGCTGACCGAACTCGGCATCCGCCAGGTGGACAAGGAAATGGTCGAGGCGGGCGAATCCTTCGGTGCCGCACCGAGGAAGATCCTCACCGGCATCCAGATCCCGCTGGCCCTGCCGTCCATCATGGCCGGTATCAACCAGATCATCATGCTGTCGCTGTCCATGGTCGTGATCGCGGGCATGGTCGGCGGGCCCGGGCTCGGCGGCAAGGTGTTCGAGTCCGTGACCAGGCTGCAGCTCGGTGCCGGCTTCGAGTACGGCATCGGCGTGGTGATCCTGGCGATCTACCTCGACCGGATCACCTCCTCGTTCACCGGCCGGCGGACCCGGCGCCGCGCCCGCCGTTCCCCGGCGGGGGTCTGAGTGGCGCACACAGGTTTCTCAAGGAAGGAGACAGGGATACATGTCTAGCGGAAGGTTCAGGCGGCTGGGTGCCGTCATAGCCGCGGTGCTGGCGGTGGCTCTCGTCGCCAGTGCCTGTGGCGGGCGGGACAACAGTGCCGACACGGGGCAGAGCAGCAAGACGCTCAAGATCGGCTACATCGCCTGGGACGAGGACATCGCACTGTCCAATCTGGTCAAGGGCGTGCTCGAGGACAAGGGCTACAAGGTCGAGCTGCAGCAGCTGGACGCCGCGCCCCTGTACGCGGGCCTTGCCAAGGGCGACATCGATCTGTTCCTCGACTCCTGGTTGCCCTCGACCCACGAGGACTACTGGAACCAGTACAAGGACAAGCTCGAGGACCTCGGCGTCTGGTACGACAACGCGACGCTGAACCTCGCGGTTCCGAAGTACGTCAGTCAGGTCAACTCGATGGAGGACCTCAAGGCCAACGCCGGGCTGTTCGGCGGCAAGATCACCGGTATCGACCCCGGTGCCGGTGAGACGCGGATCATCCAGAACAACGTGATCCCGCAGTACAACCTGGCCGGTTCGCTGGAGCTGCAGAACTCCTCCAGCACGGCCATGCTGGCGGCGCTGGACAGCGCGATCAAGGGCAACCAGCCCATCGTGGTCGCGTTGTGGCACCCGCACTGGGCCTACGCGCGGTACCAGCTCAAGGACCTTGCCGACCCGAAGGGCGCCATGGGCAAGGGTGAGCAGCTGCACTCGCTGGGACGGCAGAACTTCTCGAAGGACTTCCCGGGTCTGACGAACTCGCTGAAGAACCTGAAGCTCTCCGACGAGCAGCTGGGCGCGCTCGAGGACGCGATCCAGCAGGCGGGCAGCGGCAACGAGCTCACCGCGGCCAAGCAGTGGGCGAGCCAGAACAAGGCGCTGGTCGACTCCGTGTTCAACGGGGTCTGACCCCGGCTCCACAATGGACTGATGGGGACGTGCTCTTCGGGGCGCGTCCCCATCATCGTGCTCGGCAGCGCCGGATTTCCTCCAGCAGCGCCGAAGCGGCCGGGGACAGTGGCCTGGTCGCCGAGGTCGCCACCGACAGTCGCCAGCGCAGATCCGTCGACGCCAGCGGCAGCGCGGTCAGTCCCGGCCGCGACCGCGACATCGATTCGGGCACCAGCGCGACGCCAAGCCCCTGGCAGACCAGTCCGGTCATCGTCGTGTAGTCGGAGACCTCCAGCGGTACCGACCGGCTCAGGCCGGCCCGCTCGAACGCCCGGTCGACCACTCCTCGCGAGCCCCAGCCGGGTGGGAAGTCCACAAAGGACTCCTCGGCGAGCGCGGTGAGATCGATCGGCGTGGCGCGCGCGAGGTGGTGGCCCTGCGGGCACAGCAGCCGCAGTTCCTCCTCGGCCAGCAACTCGGCCGACAGGCCCGGCACGGCCCGGCCGGGAAAGGCGACGAACGCGAGGTCGAGGCTCCCGTCGAGCACCGAGTCCACGTGCCCGCCCGATCCGCTGGGGGAGTACTGCACCCGGACGCGCACGTGCGGATGCGCGCGGTGGAACCGGCCCAGCACCCGCGGGATGTCGATGCCTGCGCTGGTGAGCAGGATGCCGAGGGTCACCGAGCCGTGTAATTCGCCCTGCACCGTGCGGGCCGCGTCGTGCGCGGCGCGCGCGGCCGCGAGCGCGGCGCGGGCGTTCGGCAGCATCGCCGTGCCGGCGTCGGTGAGCCGGACATGCCTGCTGTCCCGCTCGAACAATGGCGTGCCGACCTCGCGTTCCAGGGCGCGGATCGCGGTGGACACGCCGGACTGCACGACCCGCAGCCGCCGGGACGCCTTCGTGAAGCTGAGTTCCTCGGCGACGGTCACGAAGTACTCCAGCTGACGCAGTTCCACATCAACTATCTACCACTCAGATGGCAACGTGCACAAACAATCATTGGACGCGATCGGTTCGCGGGACGAGACTGGAACCATGAGCACCATGGTCACGACAGCGCGCAGGCAGGGCGTGGGATTCTGGCTGGTCGCCTACACGTTCGCGGTCACGATGGCCTTCTCCGCCGCGCCCGCCCCGCTGTACGTGCTGTACCAGCAAAAAGACGGGTTCGGCCCGTTCACCGTCACGCTCGTCTTCGCTGCCTACGCGGTCGGCGTGGTGGTGAGCCTGTTCCTCGCCGGGCACGTGTCCGACTGGGTCGGGCGGCGGCGCGTGCTGGTGCCCGCGGTGCTGGTCAACGTGCTCGCTGCGGTCATTTTCCTGGCCTGGGCGTCGGTGCCCGCGCTGCTCGTCGCGCGGTTCGTGTCCGGCATCAGCGTCGGCATGCTGACCGCGACCGCCACCGCGCACCTGGCCGAACTGCACAGCGCCGCTCGTCCCGGGCAGAGCCGCACGCGCGCGGACGTGGTCGCGACCGCGGCGAACCTCGGCGGCATCGGCCTCGGCCCGCTGATCGCGGGCTTCCTGGCGGAGTACGTCCCGGATCCGCTGCACGTGCCCTACCTGGTGTTCCAGGCGCTGATGCTGCTCGGCGCGCTCGCGGTCGTGTTCGTGCCGGAAACCGTCGAACCCGTCGCGCGGACCTACCGGCCGCAGCGCGTGTCGGTGCCGCAGGACTCGCGGAGCCGGTTCTTCGCCGCCGGCGCCGCCGCGTTCGCCGGATTCGCCGTGTTCGGCATGTTCACCTCCCTCGCGCCCGGCTTCCTCGCGAACACGCTGCACGAGCACTCGCACGCGCTGGCCGGGACCGTGTCGTTCTCGGTGTTCGGGGCCGCCGCGCTCGCCCAGATCCTGCTGGCGCGCGCCACGCGGCGCCGCCTGGTCGGGCTCGGCGTGACGCTGCTGGCGGCCGGCATCGTGCTGGTGATCGTCGCGGTGTGGCTGCCGAGCCTCGCGTGGTTCGTGGCGGGCGGGGTGCTGGCGGGCGGTGGCGCCGGGGCGACGTTCAAGGGCTGCGTGAGCATCGTGTTCTCGATCGCGCCGCCGGACCGGCGCGGCGAGACGCTCGCGGGGTTGTTCCTGGCGGCCTACGTCGGGCTGACCGTGCCGGTGCTGGGGCTCGGCCTGGCCACGCAGCTGATCCCGGTCACGGTGGCGATGCTGGCGTTCGGCGCGGTGCTCGTGGCGATTCTGGGGCTGTTCACCAAACCCTTGCTGGCGGCTGTCTAGAAAGGACGACCCCGGGTCACCGGTCTCCCAAGGTGTTCAGGCAACATGCCTGTAACACGAGGAGGTGACTGGTGATCGACACCGGGGATACGGCATGGCTGCTCGGCTCGGCCGCGCTGGTGATGCTGATGACGCCGGGGCTCGCCCTGTTCTACGGCGGCATGGTCCGGTCCCGCAGCGTGCTGAACGTGATGATGCTGACGTTCGGCTGCCTGGCGGTCGTCGGTGTCGTATGGCTGCTCTACGGCTACTCGCTGGCGTTCGGTGACGACGGGTTCGGCGGACTGATCGGGAACTTCGAGTACGCGGGCCTGCACGGGCTCGGCGAGGCGACCGTCGGCCCGGAGGGGCACAAGGTGCCGCTGCTGGCGTTCGCCGCGTTCCAGCTGATGTTCGCGGTGATCACGGTCGCCCTGCTGGCAGGCGCGGTCGCCGAACGCGCCCGGTTCTGGCCGTGGCTGGTGTTCGTGGCGCTGTGGGTGACACTGGTCTACATTCCGCTCGCGCACTGGGTGTTCGCGTTCGACGACTTCACCGCGCCGGGCACCACGGGCGGCTGGATGGTCAACAAACTGGGCGCGCTGGACTTCGCGGGCGGTACCGCGGTCGAGGTCAACTCGGGTGCCGCGGCGGTCGCGCTGGCGATCGTGATCGGCAGGCGGCACGGCTGGCCGAAACAGGCCGTGCGCCCGCACAACCTGCCGTTCGTGATGTTCGGCGCGGGCCTGCTGTGGTTCGGCTGGTTCGGGTTCAACGCCGGATCCGCGCTCGGCGCGTCGGGGGTGGCGGCGACGTCGTTCGTCAACACCACGGTCGCCGCCGCGACGGCGGTCATCGGCTGGCTGGTCGTCGAGCAGCGGCGCGACGGGCGGCCGACCACACTCGGCGCGGCGTCCGGCGCGGTGGCCGGACTGGTCGGCATCACACCGGGGTGTGGCTACGTGGAACCGGCCGGCGCGGCGGCGATCGGGCTCGTCGCGGGCGTGGTGTGCTCGCTCGCGATCGGCCTGAAGTACAAGCTGCGCCTCGACGACTCGCTGGACGTGCTGGCCGTGCACGGCATCGGCGGCTTCACCGGGATGCTGCTGATCGGCCTGTTCGCCAGTACCGGCGCGAACAGCGCGGGCGCCGACGGTTTGTTCTACGGTGGAGGTTTCGACCAGCTGTGGCGGCAGGCGGTGGCCACCTTCGCCGCACTCGGGTACTCACTGGTGGTCACGCTTGTCATCGCGTGGGTCGTGCACCGCACGCTCGGCTTGCGCACCGCGCGCGAGGCGGAACTCGACGGGATCGACGAGGCGGAGCACGCGGAAAGCGCTTATGACCTGGCGGTTCAGCCGAGCCGCCGGAGCCTGATGGAAGGAGGACGGCCGTGAAGCTGCTGACCGCGGTGGTGCGCCCGTTCGTGGTCGAGGACATCCGCGACGCGCTGGAACAGCTCGCCGTGCTGGGGATGACGGTGACGGAGGCCAAGGGGTACGGGCGGCAGAAGGGGCACCGCGAGGTGTACCGGGGTGCCGAGTACTCGGTGGATTTCGTGCCGAAGCTGCGCGTCGAGGTACTGCTCGATGACTCCATTGTGGACAAAGCCATCGAGGCGGTGCGCAACGCCTGCCACACCGGCCGGATCGGTGACGGCAAGATCTGGGTGACGCCGGTCGAGACGGTGGTCCGCGTCCGCACCGGGGAACGCGGGCCCGACGCGATCTAGTCGCGTAGCGGCGCCGGAGTCGGGCGCTGTCCCGCGGGCTTGCCAGCAGGATGCGCGGGTGCCCGGCGCGCTGCTGGCCCGGTGACCATCGGGATCTTGGGGCCGCGATGGCGGGGACTCCGCGGGTCGCCACCTCAGCCGAGTAGCGGGCCGAGCTGCGCGGCGTGCTCGCGCAGCGGGGCGACGAGGTCGGCGTTCGCCCCGGCCACCCGCTCGGGGGCCGGACACGGCGAGTGCGGCGAGCAGGAGCTTGCCGAGCGCCGAGGCGTGCGGCCACCGGGCCGGTAGCGCCTCGCCGCTCGGTGAATGGTCCGGGTCGGTGTCGGTAGCGCGAGCCGCCCGGTGCGGTACGAGGCCAGGTGCACACCCCACCGCACCCGCCGCCGCAGGTGCTCCACGACGGCACGTGCGGCGGCTGGACCGCCGGGTGTGGCAAACCCTGATCGCACCCGCTCTCGGCCTCGCGGGGCTCGTAATTTGCCTTACCCTGACAGTGCGGGACTTCCCGACCCTCATCGGTGGCTCGTCCGGGCTCGCGGGCGTGATCGGCGCGATCCTGGTGGGCTCGTTCCTCGCCGGTGTCGTCCTGCCCACCGGCCTGCGGCCCGCTGTCGTGACCGTCCCGGCCGCCGCCGTCTGAAAGAAGGAGAGCCAGAGATGACCATCGCTCCCGCTGTGACCACCACGCATCCGCTCGACCCGATGAGCGCCGCGGAAGTGGAGGAGGTGCGCCGCGTGCTCGACGCCGCGGGCCTGCTCGGTGAGACGGTGCGGTTCACGTTCGTCGCGCCAGAGGAGCCGGAGAAGGCCGAGGTGCTCGCGTTCACGCCGGGGTCCGAAGTGGACCGCCGGTTCCGCGTGCTGCTGCTCGACCTCGACACCGGTTCCGCACGGGATGTCGTGGTTTCGGTGACGCGTTCCACTGTGGACTCCTGCGCCGACGTCGATCCGGCCGTGTCCGGGCAGCCGCCGATCATCGACACCGAGTTCGAGCTGATCGAGGACATCCTCAACGCCAACGAGGAGTGGTGCGCAGCACTCGGGCGCCGTGGCCTCGATCCGGCGACCGTGCGGGCGGTCCCGCTGTCCGCGGGCGTGTACTCCTATCCCGAGGAAACCGGCCGCCGGATCGTGCGGGCACTGGGTTTCCAGCAGCTGCACGAGAAAGACCACCCGTGGGCCCATCCGGTGGACGGGCTGGTGGCCTACGTGGACCTCACGGGCCGCCGCGTCACGAAGGTGCTCGACCATCGCGAGTTCCCGGTACCGCAGGAGCCGGGCAACTTCGACGATCCGGCTGTGACTGGTCCACAACGGACTTCGCTGAAGCCGATCGAGATCACCCAGCCCGAGGGGCCGAGCTTCACCGTCGACGGGTACCGGGTGCGGTGGGAGAACTGGGATCTGCGGCTCGGCTTCAACGAGCGCGAGGGGCTGACCCTGCACCAGGTCTCGTTCCACGACCGGCCGGTGATGTACCGGGCGTCGGTCGCGGAGATGGTGGTGCCCTACGCCGACCCGTCACCGGTGCGGTTCTGGCAGAACTACTTCGACTGCGGCGAGTACATGTTCGCGCGGTACACCAACTCGCTCGAACTGGGCTGCGACTGCCTTGGCGAGATCCGTTATTTCGATGCCACGGTGGTCGACGACCTCGGCGCGCCGAGGGTGATCCGCAACGCGATCTGCATGCACGAAGAGGATTTCGGCGTGCTGTGGAAGCACAGCGACATGTTCGCCGGATCGCACGAGACACGGCGGCAGCGGCGGCTGGCGATCTCGTTCTTCACCACGATCGGCAACTACGACTACGGTTTCTACTGGTACCTCTACCTCGACGGCACGATCCAGCTGGAGGCCAAGGCCACCGGCGTCACGTTCACGTCCGCGTACCCGGCGGAAGGTCATGACTACGCCACCGAGGTCGCGCCGGGGCTCGGGGCGCCGTTCCACCAGCACCTGTTCTGCGCCCGGCTGGACATGTCGGTCGACGGGCAGTGCAACGCGGTGGACGAGGTCGAGGCGGAGCGGATGCCGGTCGGTCCGGACAACCCGTACGGCAACGCCTTCCGCGAGGCACGTACCCGCCTGCCGACCACAGCTCAGGCGGCGCGGGTCGCCGACAACGGCAGGGCACGGGTGTGGCAGATCGTGAACCCCGAGAGCACGAACCGCTTCGGCCGCGATGTCGCGTACGCCCTGTACCCGGAGGGGCAGCCGACGTTGCTGGCCGACGAGTCCTCCTCGATCCACGCACGGGCCACCTTCGCGACCAAGCATCTGTGGGTGACGCCGTACGATTCCGCGCAGCGCTACCCTGCGGGTGACCTGGTGAACCAGAACCCCGGCGGTGCGGGCCTGCCGGAGTGGGTCGCCGCGGACTCCACTGTGGACGGTGCGGACATCGTCCTGTGGCACACGTTCGGGCTCACGCATTTCCCGCGTCCGGAGGACTGGCCGGTGATGCCGGTGGACTACGCCGGGTTCAAGCTGAAGCCGGTCGGCTTCTTCGGCCGCAACCCCACCCTCGACGTCCCGCCGGGCGACGGGACGCACTGCCACGGCTGACCGTGCGGGCCCGGCGTCGTCAGGGGCGCCGGGCCAGTGCTGGCTCACGACAGGCGACTTCGGCACGATCGACGAGGACGTTTCCTCACGATCACCGGCCGCAAGAAGGAACTGATCATCACTTCCAGCGGCAAGAACGTAGCGCCGACGAGGATCGAGGGGCTGCTGCGCGCGCACCCGCTCGTCGGCCACGCGGTCGCCGTCGGTGACGGCAGGCCATACCTGACCGCGTTGATCGCGCTCGACGAGGAGGCCGCTCCCGGGCGGGCCTCTTCGCGGGACACCTCCGGCGGTTTCGCCTACCTCGCCGGGCATCCCGCTGTGCGCGAGGAACTGACGCCGACGCTCGAAATCCGGCGGCGCGTCGTGCACGACAGGTACGCGCGGGATATCTCCTCGCCGTACGGCTGACCCGGGGCGCTTGGACTCGGCGTGAGCTGGCGCTACTCCTTGGCCAGGTCCTCCTTGGCTTTGGCGTAGTTCTCGTCGGCGTTGGCCGTTTCCTTCGCCGTCTCATAGGCACCGATCCGGCCGTAGTTCGCCGCCGAGAACGTGTCGGCGAAGCCATCCTTGGTGATCTTGGCCATGGCGTCGTCGACCTTGCCCACGACGTTGCCCGCGCTCTCCGGCAGGGCGTTCTTCAGCGCACCGGTCCAGCCGTCCATGGTGCCCTGCACCTGCTTGAACATCTGGCCGTTGCGGCCGGCGATCTTGCCCAGCGACGCGGCCGTGTCGCCGAACTTCCTCGACGCCTTGGCCAGTGCCTGCACGGCTCCGCGGAGCTTGCCGAACTTGTTCAGGATGTTGGCGAGCTTCATCAGCAGCTTGGAGATCTTGCCGGCGATCTTGCCCGCCGTGGCGGCACCGCGGGCTACGGCCCAGCCGGTGAACGCCGCGATCGAGGCGCCGAAGCTGCACCAGCTCGTGGCGAGCGCCGCGGCGGCCGCGATGACGATCTCCGAGACGACCTGGGCGATCAGGTCGCGGATGATGCCGCGCACCGTGGCCACCAGCACGCCGGAGCCCTGCACCGCGCTGGATACCGCTGTGGAGGCGTTCTCGAGCGATCGGATCTGCCGCACGATCTGATCCGCCGTCTCGCGGTACTTGTCGGCCGCGTCGCCCTTCCAGCTGTTGATCTCCGACGAGAGTGCCCTCTCGTACTCGTCGGCGATCTGCCCGACGTCGGCGCGGATCTGCTCGCCCCACTGGGCGGCGATCTTGTTGATCGCCGCCGGGTCGCCCGCCAGATCGTCCAACGGCTCCTTCAGGAAGCTGAGGTGCTCGATGAGCCACCCGATGCCCGCGCTGAGCAGGCCGCCGAGCGGGTTGGCCACCAGCCCCAGCGCATCGAGGCCGAGCGCGAGCCCGTCCATCGCCCAGTCTTCGGGGTTGTTGAGATCCTGCGCCGCGGTGTTGACGGTGTCGATGATTCCCGCGCCCGCCGTGTCCACCATCATTTGCCCCCGAACTTCTTGAGCAGCTCCTGGATCTCCTGCTCCACCTGCTGGTAGTGCAAGCCCGCCGCCTTGACGCCCTCGCCGAAGTCGCTGAGCCCCTTGCCCATCTCCTTGATGGCCTCCGAGGTCTGCGAGATCTGGTCGCGCGCACCGCCACTGAACGCCTGGCCGATGATGCCGTACGTCTCGATACCGAGATCGACGTTGCCGCCCGCCTCCCCGTGCTTGGTCAAGCGGTCCCCCAGCCGGTTGACTGTCGCCGAATGCGTGGCGAGGTCGTCCGGAGTGGACTCGAAGCCTTTGCCTTCACCCATGGCTCACCTCAGAATCGGGCCGCCGAACGGCTCATCGTCGTCGTTGTCGGGACGGGGGCGCCGTGGCTGCGGCGGTTGCGAAGCGGCCGATGGTGCCTGGCCGCCGCTGCTGTCCTGTTCCTGTTCGGGCTCCTCCGGCAGCGCGGTGCCGATCTGCTCACGCAGGAACTCCATCGCGTCGGATTCCCCCACGAGCGGCATGATCGCGCTCTGCGTCTGCTCGGCGGCATCCGCGTGGGCGGCCTGAACGGTCTGCGTGATCAAGGCGGCGAGCCGTCCGGGCCCGAGGTCGAGCGCACGCTGGGTGAGGTCGAGCTTCTCCAGGCGACCGCCGGGCGCGAGCATGACGGACACCGAGCCGTCCGGGCTCGTGGCCCGCGCACGGAGCGTCCTGATCTGCTCCTGCGCCTCCTCGGCGCGACGCTGGATTTCCCCGATCCGACGGGTGTAGTCGGCGAGCCATTCTTCGCCACGGCCCATGCCGGCAGTTGCCACTTTCGTCCCCTTTGGTCGTCGCGGCTTACGACGATAGCTCCCAGCCGGCGGTTCCCGTCGATGCGGAGTTCTTTTCGCGATGCTGGTCAAGCAGCCGGCCGAGGCGCTGATACCTCGTTTCGGCCGTGCTCAGCCAGATCACGGCGAGGCAGGCGAGCAGCACCGCGTCCCGGACGCAGGCCAGCCACACGAGCGCTGGTGCGCTCCCGGGACCTGCGTCGAGCGCGCGAATCGTGGCCCACGCGGCGAGCGCGAGCAACAGGACCCCGGGAACCACCGCGAGAACACGGCTCGTGCGCCGGGCAGCGGCCAGCGCCCGCATCCTGGCGGCGACCTGCTGCTCCAACGGCTCTTTGCCGCGCAGGTTGCGGCCCACGTAGGCCGGGCCGTACTTGACGACCTTGGCCGCGTCCTGGCGGGCCAGCAGCGCCATCGCGTACAGCAGGACGGCGAGCACCAGCCCGATGATCACGGCTCCCGTGGCGGGCACGTCGACGAGCAGGGACCGCTCGATCCGCGGCCACGGCGACACGAAATGCTCGGCGCGCGGGGCGTCGAACCGGGGAACGGTGGACAGCGGCACCGCGGCCACCACAAGGAGGCACCACACGCTGAGCAACCGCAGCCGCGACACCAGCCGGGGCGTGGGGGCGGCCCGCACCTCGCCGTCACTGACCCGCCACTCCATCGCGCCGCGGCGCCGTCCCGCGGCCTGCGGATCGCGGCCTGGCGACTCCGGCCGGGCGACACGGTAGCTCGTGTAGAGCGCGCCGATGCCGAGTACCAATACGCCGAACCCGAGCGCGATCACCGCCGGCAAGCGCAGTTCCGCGAACCGGGCGCTGCCATTACGGCCAAGCTGAGGCTCGCCGCCGCGGCCGTCGCCGATGTCGAGATAGACCGGAACGGAACGACCGATGTCGGCGGGGCTCAGCTGCCCGGCCGGGAACTCGCGGAGCTGGACGTCGCCGTCGCTCCAGCGGATCTCCGCCGTGCAGGTGTGCACGATGCCGAACCCGGCGAGACTGACCGGCCCCTGCTCGGTGCACGCCCGCACCGAGGCCGTGCCGGTGCGGTCCACCTCGGGCCCGCCGCCGTAGGTCACCCGGCTGACCGTGGCCAGCACGAGCAACCCGACCACGAGAGCCAGCCACCACACGAGCGCACGGGCGATTCGCCGCCCCCCGCTACCCGCGGACATCGCTTCGGAGCCGGTGGCCGGCGGGGGTGTCGTGAGACACCGCGCGTGTTTCCCCATCGAACATCGTCGTGGCCTCGGGACTCCGTGGATGCAGCGGTACTCGGTTGCTCGACACGTCCATGGATCTACGTTCTCATGCGAGCACGAGGGCATGGTGGGTCGCCCGGCGTCCACGGAGGAAGGCGATCGTCGGAGCCGAGCCTCGACGTTGTGGGGCGCATGGGGCCTCACGCCGTGAGCCGTCATCGGTGGGGCGTGCGTGCAGCGGTCCAGCCGGGCCGACTTACTTCGCCGTCGCGGTAGCGGGCTTTGGGCTCTCCGATGCCGAGGCGATTACCGGTCAACGACGCCTCCGCGAGCTGATTCTCTTCGAAATCAACCTGAAATGTTCCGGGACCTAGGCTGAAAGGCATGACGCGGGAAGCACTATATAATGCAAAGTATTGACGAATACCGATGACTGATGAGTACGCGCTGCGCGGTGCCGGGTTGCGCCGCGCGCTCGCCGACGCGGAGCTGGCTCCACTGCTGCCCGCGCTCGCGCACCTGACCGACGACCTGTCGATCCTCGAACCGGGCCTGCGGCCCGGCGACGTCTCGCAGCTCATCGGCCAGGCACCGCAGGGTGGCCTCGGGCAGGCGGACCAGGACAGGGCACGGCGCCTTGCCGAGGTTGTGATCACGCGCTGGGCCGACGCGGGCTGCCCGCCCCCGGTGCATCCCGCCCCCGAGCGGCTGCTGGAGATCATGCGCTTCCTCGCGGGTCCGGTGGGGCCCGGGCAACTTCCTTTGCTGTACCACCAGCTCGGCATCCGCGAGGAGCTGGAGCCCGCCGTGCCCGCGCCGGTGCCCGACGGGTTCCTCGCCGTGATCATCGGCGCGGGAATGTCCGGCCTCGCGGCGGCCCACCACCTGCGCCAGGCCGGCGTGCCCTTCGTCGTGTTCGAGCGCAACGACGACGTCGGCGGTGTCTGGCTGGAGAACACCTATCCCGGCGTGCGCCTGGACACCAGCAACTTCTGCTACAGCTACTCCTACGCTCAGGGCGAGGGCTGGGACGACTACTACTCGCCAGGGCCGGCCGTGCGCCGGTATCTGCAGAAGGTGGCCAGCGACGAGGGGCTTCGCGACGAAATCCGGTTCGGCCACGAGGTGAATTCGCTGACGTTCGACGAAGCCGGCCCGGCCTGGGTCGTCGAGGCCACCGGCCGCGACGGCGCGACCACCACACTGCGCGCCAACGTGGTGATCAGCGCGGTGGGACAGCTGAACAATCCCCGGTACCCGGATCTGCACGGCCTCGATGTGTTCGAGGGCCCGTCATGGCACACCGCGCGCTGGAACCACGATGTGCCGCTGGCGGGCAAACGGGTGGCGGTGATCGGCACCGGCGCGAGCGCCTTCCAGGTGATCGGGCAGATCGCGCCCGAGGTCGAACAGCTGACGATCTTCCAGCGCACGCCGCCGTGGGTGATGCCGACCCCGAACTACGCCCGCAAGCTGAAACCCGGTCTGCGCTGGCTCTTCCGCGTACTTCCGCTGTACCAGCAGTGGTACCGGTTCAACCAGTTCTGGATCAACGTGGAGGGCAGGCGCCGGTTCGCCATCGTCGACCCGGACTGGCACCGGCCGGGCTCGGTGTCGCCGCGAAACGCGGAGCTGCGTGACGCACTGCTGGCGCGGCTGGCGGAGACCTACGCCGACCGGCCCGATCTCCTGGAGAAGATGACACCGGACTATCCGCCCTACGCGAAACGGATGCTGCGCGACGACGGGGCCTGGGCGGCGGCTCTCAAACAGGACAACGTCGAGGTCGTCACCGAGAAGGTCACCGAGGCCTACCCGGGCGGGCTGCGCACGGCGGACGGCGCCGAGTATCCCGCGGACGTACTCATCTTCGGCACCGGGTTCGCCGCGTCGGACTTCTTGCGCGGCATCAGTGTCCGCGGCCGCGGCGGGGCCGACCTGCACGAGCGGTGGGGCGACGACGCGCGGGCGCTGGGCGGCATCACCGTGCCGGACTTTCCGAACCTGTTCCTGCTCTACGGCCCCAACACCAACCTCGTGGTCAACGGCAGCATCGTCCTCTTCTCCGAAGCCGAGGTGGAGTTCGTGGTCTCGTGCCTGAAGTACCTGTTCGAACACGGGCTGCGCGCACTGGAACCGACCGAGGCGGCGCTGGCGGAGTTCTACCACCGCGTGGACGCGGCGAGCGCGCGGATGGCGTTCGGGGTGCCGGGCGTTTCGAGTTGGTACAAATCCCCCTCGGGCCGCGTCACCCAGAACTGGCCACTGTCCACAGTGGAGTTCTGGGAGATGACCCGCGCGCCCGACCCGAGCCGGTTCCGGATGTGGTGACCGTGCGGCCCCATATCGGCCCGGACGGCGTGCCGTGCCCCGTCGTGTTTCGTGTCAGGTTTCGATTCGGACAGTGAGCAGGTGGTCGGTGATGAGCGGCAACGATCTTGCCCCGGCGGTGGACGCACCGCTGACGGATCCGGAATTCTACGCGGGCGACCCGCATCCGGTTTACGCCCGGTTGCGGGAATGGGACCCGGTCTACTGGTGTGAGGATGGCCAGTTCTGGGCGCTGTCCAAGTACGAGGACGTCCGTGCCGCCGGCCGGGACCCCGAGCTGTTCTCCTCCGCCAGGGGCACTTTGCTGACCGACGGCCGGGCGCGTGACGCCGGGGGGCCGCACCCGCCGGGCACCCGGCACCTGATGCGCAGCGACCCGCCGACGCACGGCGAACTGCGCCGGATCGTCTCGCGCTCATTCACACCGCGCGCCGTGGCCGGGCTCGAGGAACGGACCAGGGCCATCGCCCGCGATCTCGTCGCGAAGATCACCCCAACGTCCGAAGTGGACGTTGTCGCGGCGTTGTCGGCCCCGTTGACGACCTTCGTGATCGCCGAGCTGATGGGCGTGCCCCGTGACCGGTGGGCGGAGTTCTGGACCTGGACCGACAGCGCGATTCTGCAGGTCGACGCGGGCCGCGACCATCCGGCGCACGCGGCGAACATCGCCCAGCTGCGCGAATACTTCCGTGAGCTGAGCGAGCGGCGGCGCCGGGAACCGGGTGACGACGTGATCACGGACCTGGTCGGCGGCGGCCTGAGCGAGCTCGATCTTCTGACCTACTGCAAGTTCCTGCTCGTCGCGGGCACCGAGACGACCCGGAACCTGATCAGCGGTGGAGTCGAGCTGCTCGCCGCGCATCCCGATCAGCGGCGCGCGATCGCCGCCGACCCCGGGCTGTTGCCCGACGCGGTCGAGGAGATGCTGCGCGTGACCAGCCCTGTGGTGGCCTTCTGCCGGACGGCGACGACCGACACCGAGATCCGCGGCCGACGGATCGCCGCGGGCGACTACGTCGCGCTGCTCTACGCCAGCGCCAACCGGGACGAAGAGGTGTGGGAAGAGCCCGACCGGTTCGATATCTCGCGGCGATCCGCGCGGCCGCATGTCGCCTTCGGTTTCGGGCCGCACGTCTGTCTCGGCGCCACGCTGGCCCGGCTGGAGGCGAGGGTGGCGTTCGAGGAACTCCTCAAGGTGTATCCCGATTTCGCACTGGCCGGGCCAGCCGTACGCGGGCCGTCGACCCTGGTTTCGATGATTTCCGCGTTGCCGGTGGCGTTCGGATGAGTCGCCCGCCGGGTGCCTGCCGGAACCTCCGGGTTTCCGTCCACCGCGAACATGTCCACATCATGTCTCAGCAGGCCGGACCCTTGTCCGGGCGATCTCCGACATCTTACCTTTTCGAGCGTTCGCAGTGTCGCGATATGGAGGTTCGTGCCGTATGAAACGTGTGGCCATGGCGGTGGGCATTCTTTGCCTCGGCACAACACTGACTGCCTGCGGCAGTGTCACCTCAGGCGGGGGATCCGGGCCAGTGGCGCCCCAGGTCACGGTCACCCTGCCGACGCCGGCCGCCCCAGCGAGCGGGAAACCGCTGCGCATCTTCTTCTTCAATCAGGAAGGCGCGTCCTCGGCCGCGAGTTCACCGGAGAGCTCCGAGGCCGCACGGGCCGCGGTGGAGTACGTGAACAAGAATCTCGGTGGCGTGCACGGCCGGCCGTTGGAAATGGAACACTGTCCGACACTGGGTACTCCGGAAAGCGTCACCAACTGCGCGAACAAGGCGGTCGACGCCAAGCCCGATGTGGTGATCAAGGGCGTGGAGGTGGCCAGCGCGACGGCCGTGCCGATCCTCGCCGGTGCCGGGCTGCCCTACCTGACGCTCAACGCCGGCACACCGGAAGAGCTCACCAACCCCTCCTCGTTCGTGCTCTCCGCGGGATTCGCCGCGCAGATGGCGCCCGTCGCCCAGTACGCCAAGGAAAAGGGCTACAAGAGCGTCGGCGCGATCTACACCAACGTGCCGTCGCTGAGCACGGCACTGGACGGCACCGTGTCGAAACTGTTCGCCCAGCAGGGAACGACGTATGTGTCCAGTCCGGTCGCGAGTACGACCGGCGACCTCACCCCGGCCTACAGCGCACTGGTGGCGAAGAACGTCGACGCCGTGTTCGTGGTCGCCAGCGTCGGCCATTGCGCCGCGGCGCTGAAAGCACGGCAGTCACTGGCCGACACTCGCCCGCTGTTCATGTCCAGCAGCTGCAACGTCGCGAGTGTACTGAGCACGGTCTCGCCCTCGGTCGTCGACGGCACGATCTTCGCGCTGCTGGACACCTCCGCGGTGGTCGACGACAAGGACACCCAGACCTACCTCGCGGCGATGCGCGCCTACGCCCCTTCCGCCGACGTCGGTGCCTTCGCCCCAACCAGTTTCTCCGCGATCATGGACTTCTACCAGGCGATGCTGACCGCGCCGGACGCGCGCGCACTGGACGCCGCGTCGGTGCGCAAGACGTTGGAGTCCGCGGCGAACGTACCGATGTTCATGGGTGGCGAGAAGCAGTTCGGCTGCGGCACCACCTATTTCACCAGGTCGCCTTCGGTCTGCACCGGCTGGGCCTTCCTCACGTCCTATCAGGACGGTAGGTACAAGCTCGTCAACTCCTACAACTCGGCCGAGCTGCTGCACGGGATCGCGTGAGGTCATGGAACAGCTGACCTTTCTCGTCCTCGGCCTCGGCAACGGCGCGATCCTCGCGGCGTTCGGGCTCAGCCTTGCCGTGTTCTACCGCAGTTCCGGCGTGGTCAACTTCGCCACCGGCGCGATCGGGATGTACGGCGCGTACACCTTCAACGGGCTGCGGTCGGAGGGCACCCTGTTCAACCCGATCTTCGGGCTGCCCGCCGAGGTGCGGCTGTCCGGGCCGATGAGCCCATGGCCTGCGCTACTGATCACCGCGGTCATCAGCGCGGTGCTGGGCCTGCTGTGTTACGTGCTGGTGTTCCGGCCGCTGCGGCACGCCAGAGCGCTGGCCAAGGCGGTCGCGTCGGTGGGGGTGCTGCTGGTCCTCGAGGGCGTGGTGAGCCTGCGGGTCGGCACGAACCCGGTCGGGGTACAGCCGCTGTTCCTCACCGGCACGCTCAAGCTGGGCGGGCTGCGGATCCCGACGGACCGGTTGTGGGCTGCGGGGCTGGCTCTGTTGCTGCTGGTCGCGGTGCTGGTGATCTACAACCGCACGCGCTTCGGCGTGGTCACGCGCGCGGTGGTCGAATCGGAGAAGGGCAGCGTCATCGTCGGCGTCTCGCCGGAGCGGGTCGCGCTCGCCAACTGGGCACTGGGCTCCGCGATCGCCGGGCTCGGCGGCGCGGTGGTGTCGCCGCTGGTGCCGTTGACGCCCTCGGGGTTCACCCTGCTCGTCGTCCCGGCACTGGCGGCCGCGCTGATCGGCCGGTTCAGCTCGATGGTTCCGATCGTGCTGTCCGGCCTTGCGCTCGGGATGGTCCAGTCGGAGCTGAGCTACCTGCACGGGCAGCCCTGGTATCCGCACTGGCTCGGCGACAGCGCCAACGACCTCCTGCCGCTGATCGTGGTGCTGGTCGTACTGCTGATCCGGGGCTCGGCCCTGCCCGCACGCGGGCTGCTCACCCTCGAGTCGCTACCGGTCACCAACCGGGCACGGCATGTCGGGGTCACCGCCGCGGTGTCGCTGGCGCTCGGCCTCGTCGCGTTGTTCGCGCTGCAGGGTGGTTATCGCGCGGCGCTGATCACCACGTTGGTACTGGGTGTCATCGGACTGTCCTTTGTGGTCGTCACCGGATACGTCGGGCAGATCTCGTTCGCCCAGTACAGCCTCGCCGGGGTTTCCGCGTTGCTGCTGGCACGGATGACCACGGACTGGGGGATACCGTTTCCACTGGCGCCCCTGCTGTCCGCACTCGCCGCCGGCGTGGTCGGGGTGCTCGTCGGCTTGCCCGCGCTACGGGTAAGGGGTGTGTACCTGGCGGTGGTGACCATCGCCATGGCGGTCGCGATCGAGTCGGTCTATTTCCGCAACAACGCGCTCAACGGCGGCACGAGCGGTGCGACCGTGAGCGGTCCGACGCTGTTCGGCCTTGACCTGCGGATCGGCAGCGGGGACAACTATCCGCGCGTGCAGTTCGGCATCTTCTGCCTCGTGGTGCTCGTGCTGGTCGGTATCGCGGTGGCGAACCTGCGGCGGAGCAGGCTCGGCGCGCAGATGCTCGCGGTGCGGGCGAACGAGCGTTCCGCGGCCGCGAACGGGATCAACGTCGCGAGGGTGAAGCTCGTCGGGTTCGGCATCGGCTCGTTCATCGCCGGACTGGGCGGCGCGCTGCTGGGCTACCAGCAGACCGCGGTGTCCGGCGAGTCGTTCAGCACGCTGCCGTCAATCATGCTGTTCGGCGTCGCCTACATCTCCGGCATCACGACCGTCACCGGTGCGGTCGTCGCCGGGCTCGCGGGCGCGAACGGGCTGGTGTTCGTGCTGATCGACCGGCAGCTGCCCTTCGGTGACTACTTCCTGCTGATCACCGGGCTGTTGCTGGTGCTGGCGACGATTCGTCATCCGGAGGGCATCGGCGGAGCGGTGCAGGAACCCTTGAAACGGCTGGCACGCAAGGCGTTGAGACGGCCACCGCCGCCCGAGCGCGCCTTCGTGCCCGCCGAGGCCGAGTCCGAGCGGGTGGTGTGAATGGGCGAGCCTTTGCTGACCGTGTCGGGGCTGACGGTGCGCTACGGCGGCGTGGTCGCGCTCGACACCGTCTCCATGACCGTGCCCAAGGGCGCGATCGTCGGCCTGATCGGGCCCAACGGCGCGGGAAAGACCACGATGGTCGACGCGCTGACCGGTTTCGTCCGCTACACCGGCGAAGTCCGGTTCGACGGCGGCAGGCTCGACGGGCTGCCGGCACACCGCCGGGCCGCCCGCGGGCTGGCCCGCACGTTCCAGTCCGCCGGGATCTTCGACGATCTGACGGTCGAGGAGAACATCCTGATCGGCGAACGTTCAGCCGCGCGGCGGTTCTCCACACTGCGCGCGATCCTCGGCGGGCGCACGGAGAAGCCGCGGGCGCAGACCCGGCGGATCATCGAGCTGCTCGACCTCGGCGCCGCACTCGGCGTGCCCGCTGGCGACCTGAGCGAGGGGCACCGCAAGCTGGTCTCGGTCGCGCAGGCGCTGGCCGGGGCGCCGCAGCTGGTGCTGTTCGACGAACCGGCGGCCGGCCTGGACTCCACCGAGAGCGCCTGGCTCGCCCGGCAGCTGCGGGCGGTCAGCGAGTCGGGGATCACGATCCTGCTCGTCGACCACGACATGGAACTGGTGACCAGCGTGTGTGACGAACTGGTGGTGCTGGACTTCGGCAAGGTGATCGCCGCGGGCACGCCGCGACGGGTGCTGGACGATCCTCAGGTTATCGCCGCCTACCTCGGCAGCGTGACAGCGGCGGGAGGCGCGTGATGCAGCCGATTCTGTCGTGCTCGGATCTCGACGCGGGCTACCAGAAACGGCCGGTGGTACGCGGCTTGAACCTCGACGCCGCACCCGGGGAGATCGTCGCGCTGCTGGGCGCCAACGGCGCGGGCAAGACCACGAGTCTGCTCACGATGGCGGGCCTGCTCCCGCCGGTCCGCGGCGCGGTCATGGTGGCCGGGAAGGCGGTCAACCACAACCGGCCGTACCTGGCGGCGCGTTCGGGACTCGCGCTGGTTCCCGACGACAAGTGCTTGTTCACCACGCTTTCGGTGGCGCAGAACATCTCCTTCGGACGGCGTGGCAAGGCCGCGCTGAGCGAGGCCCTGTCCTACTTCCCGGCGCTGGAGCAGCGGGTACGGCTACCGGCCGGGGTGCTCTCCGGTGGCGAGCAGCAGATGCTCGCACTCGCCCGCGCGCTCGTGGCCGGTCCGAGGGTGATGCTCATCGACGAGCTGAGCATGGGGCTGGCCCCGGTGATCGTGCGGGACATCCTCGAAGTGGTGCGGCGCATCGCCGACGAGAAGGGCACCGCGGTCGTCCTGGTGGAGCAGCACGTGGAGATGGCGCTGCGGTTCGCCGACCGGGCGGTCGTGCTCGCGCACGGCGATGTGGTGCTCGAAGAGTCCGCGAACGTGTTGCGCGAGAACCCGGAACGGCTGCGGCAGGGCTACTTCGGGCGGACGGCGTGATGCTGACCGTCGAGGCGGCCGCGGCTCTGCTGCGCCGTCGTGAACTGTCCAGTGTGGAGCTGGTGCGGGCGGCGCTGGACCGGGCCGATGTCTTCGACGACCGGCTCGGCGCGTATGTCACCCGGTTCGACGAGGCCGCCCTCGCGGCCGCGAAACGGGCGGACGCGGACTTCGCGGCGGGTGTCGATCGGGGTCCGCTGCAAGGGATCCCCGTTGGCATCAAGGACAATCTGTTCACCGAGGACGGTCCGACCACCGCGCAGAGCCTGGTCAGGGATCCCTCCTGGGACGGTCGCGGCGAGGCCACCGCGGTCACCCGGCTCAAAGCCGGGGGAGCGGTGGTGCTGGGCAAGCTCACGCTGTCGGAGTTCGCCATCGGCCCGCCCGCTCCCGGTTCGCCGTTTCCCAGGCCTCGCAACCCCTGGGACCTGCGTTGCTGGCCGGGCGGTTCGAGTTCGGGCACCGGTGTCGCCGTCGCGTCGGGGTTCGTGCTCGCGGGTCTGGGCACGGACAGCGCGGGCAGTATCCGGTTGCCCGCCGCGGCTTGCGGGATCACCGGCCTGAAACCCACGTTCGGCAGGGTTCCGGTCAGCGGCAGCGTTCCGCTCGCGGCGTCGCTCGACCACGTCGGCCCGATGGCCCGTTCGGTGTGGGACTGTGCGGCCGTCCTGCAGACGATCGCGGGGCACGACGAGTCCGACGCGACGTCGCTGCGTGCCGCCGTTCCCGACTACCTGGCGGAATTGGCCGCGCCACTGGGAAACCCGCGCATCGGTGTGGTGCCGGCGGGCGAAGCGCACCCCGCTGTGCGGGATGCGTTCGACGCCATGCTGTCCGTCCTGCGCTCACTGGGCATGGCCACGGTGACGGCGGACCTGCCCGAGGAACAGGCCACGGTCGCCGCCACCAAGATCATCCTGTCGGCCGAGTCGTTCGAGACGCACCGGAGTGGATTGCGATCACGATGGCAGGACTACGGCTCCGCCACCAGGGTCCGGCTCGCGACCGGCGCGTTCGTGAGCGATATCGAACTGCGGCGTGCCCGGCAGCAGCGTGAGTCGGCGAGGCGACGCCTGGCCGAACTCTTCCGCTCGGTGGACGTGGTGGTGTCGGTGACTATGCCGGTCCCCGCGCCGGAGTACGGACCGGACGACCGGCTCGACCGCGGGCTGATCTCGGCGGCCGCCGAAACGGTCCGGTACTGGAGCTGCGTCGGCTACCCGGCCCTGGCGATACCGATGGGTTTCGCGTCCACGGGGCTGCCCCTGTCGCTGCAGCTCGCCGCGCCTCCGTTGCACGAATCGGCGCTGCTGAGGCTCGGCCACGCCGTGCAGCGCGCCACCGACTGGCACCTGCGGGAGCCGCCGCTGCCCGACACCGCCGCCGCGTTGACGCGGGCGGGCATCGAGCCCGGTGCGGACCTGGCCGCGCTCGCGGCGGCCTATCAGGGTCATCGGAGGGATGTCGAGGCACTGCGCATCGAGGAGGGGAAGGCGTGACGATAACGCGGCTTGGCTGCTACGTCCTGCCGGGCGCGGCGAACGACCCGAAACGCGGGCTCGACGAGGCGAGGGCTGCCGAGGAGCTGGGGCTCGGTGCGGTCTGGATCGGCGAGCGCTACGACTCGAAGGACCTCGGCGCGCTGGCCGGCGCGATCGGCCAGGTGACCGGCCGGGTGCGGATCGGTGCCGCGGTCACGCATCCGCACCTGCGGCACCCGATGGTACTCGCGTCGATGGGACAGACCCTGCAATCGCTTACCGGGCAACGTTTCGCGCTCGGTTTCGGCCGGTCGGCCAGGTGGCGGTGGAACGCCTACGGGGTGGCCGAGCCCACGCTGCGCTCGCTCGGCGACACGGCGGACCTGCTGCGCCGGTTGTGGGCGGGGGAGACCGTCGCCTACCGGGGGCCGCTCGGCGACTTCCCGCGGCTGCGCCTGCCGGTCGTGCTGGATCTCGCGCCGCCGCCGTTGCTGCTGGCCGCGGTCGGGCCGAAGACGATCGCGCTCGCCGGCCGCCATTTCGACGGGGTCATCCTGCATCCGGTGCTCACCCCCGAGGCCGTCCGGCGCTCCGCGAACATCCTGCGGCGGGCCGCGGAGGAGGCAGGCCGGGATCCGGACACGGTGCGGTGCATCGCCACGGTGCTCACCGCGCCGGGCGTGAGCACGGAAGAGACGGAGCTGGCCATCCACGCGAGGGCCGCGGGTTACCTCTCCGTCGAGGGGCTCGGCGATGCGATCGCGCGCGCGAACGGGTGGAGCGAAAAGGATCTGGCCGCCTACCGCGCGCAGCCGGTGCTCACCGCGCTCGGCGGTCTTCCCGCGGACAAGCATCTGACCAGGCGGCAACTCATCGAGCTGTGCTCCGGAATGCCCGGCTCGTGGCTGCCGTCGACCTCCGCGGCGGGGACCGTCGAGGAAAGCGCCCGTCGCCTGGAGCGGTTCCTCGAGGCAGGCGCCGACGAGCTGATCCTGCACGGTGTCGTCGGCGCGCGGCTCGGGCCGCTCGCGCGGCAGCTGGTCCGATGACCGACGAGATCGCGGCGGAGCGGCTCGAGGCCTGGCTGCGCGGGCGGCTTCCGGACACCGTGCGGCTGGGGCAACTGCGGAGGGCCCCGGTGGGCCAGTCGAGCCGGACGATGCTGTTCGACGCCCGGTGGCGCGGCGGACATGGGGAGTTCGTGCTGCGGGTACAGCCCGGCCCGGACGGGATCTTCCTCGAACCCGATGCCGCCAGGGAGTTCCGGGTGCTGGAGGCGCTTTCCGGCTCCGGCGTGGCGGTGCCGCGGGTGCGCTGGCTGGAACGTGATCCGGCCGTGCTGGGCGCGCCGTTCTTCGTGATGGACCGCGTCGAGGGGACGGTGCCCGCCGGGCGCCCGTCGATCCACGCGGCGGGCTGGCTGCCCACGCTGACCCCGGCGCGACGGCGCCGCCTGTGGGAGTCCGCATTGGCCGAACTGGTCGCCGTGCACGCGGTGGACTGGCGCCGCAGCCACGCTTTCCTGCGGCCGGACGGCGACGCCGGTCTCGCCGGGCACCTGGCGCGTACTGCGGCCTGGTACCGGTGGGCGGCGCGCGGCCGGTCGTTCCCGATCACGGACGCGGCGCTGCGGAGCCTGTTCGACCGGCTCCCGTCCGTCGAGGCCGGGGAACCGGTGCTGTTGTGGGGCGACGCGCGGCCGGGCAACATGATCTTCAGTACGGACGGCCCGGCGGTGGCGGCGGTGCTGGACTGGGAGGTCGCCACCATCGGCCCGGCCGCGGTGGACCTCGCGCACTGGCTGGTTTTCGACGAGTTCGCCACCACCGCGTGCGGCGTGGACCGGCTGCCAGGGTACCCGGACCGCGCCGCCACCATCGCGCGCTACGAGCAGCTTTCCGGGCGGGCACCAAGGGATCTGGACTATTTCGAGGTTCTCGAGTGTTTTTTCCTGGCCACCACCCTCATCCGGCAGACGGATGCGGCCGTCCACAGTGGAGCGATCGGGCCGGAGACGCGGATGGCGCACGACAACACCGTGACGCAGATGCTCGCGCGCCGGCTGGGCCTGCCGGTGCCCGAGCCCGCGGCGGACTATCTGCGGCACCGGCGTGCCGCGGCGGGGAAAGGAAAGTGAAATGCGCACCATAGAACGGTTCTTCCTCGGCGGGGACTGGCGGACGCCGGCGGGCACCGAGGTGATCGAGGTGATCTCACCCGCCACCGAAGAGGTGATCGGCCGGGCTCCGGCGGCGGAGAAGGACGATCTCGCCGCCGCGGTCCGCTACGCGCGGGCGGCGTTCGACGATGGGCCCTGGCCGCTGGCCGACGTGACCGAACGCGTCGCGATCATCCGCGCGGTCGCCGACGCCATCGACTCGCGTACCGCCGAGTTCGCCGACGTGCTATGTGCCGAGCAGGGGTTGCCGCGGCACGCACTGCCGGCCGGGCAGATCGCCAAGGCCGTCGGGGCCTTCCGTGCGTTCGCCAAGATCGCCGAGACGGTGCCGTGGGTGGAGAACCGCCCCGGCACCGGCGGCCGCACCTTGTCGGTCGGGCGCGCGCCGGTGGGCGTGGTGGCCGCGATCGTGCCCTGGAACGCGCCGCTGTTCGTGGCGGCCATGAAGCTGGCTCCGGCCCTGATCGCGGGCAACACGGTGATCCTCAAGCCGCCGCCGGAAACGCCGCTGCACACCGCCCTGCTCGCCGACGTGGCACGAGAGGCGGGGCTGCCACCCGGCGTACTGAACATCCTGCCCGCCGGCGCGGAGGTCGGCGAGCAGCTGGTCCGGCATCCCGGGGTGGACAAGGTGAGCTTCACCGGCTCGACCGCGGTGGGCAGACAGATCGGCGCGATCTGCGGGGCCGGACTCAAGCGGTGCACGCTGGAGCTGGGCGGAAAGTCCGCGGCGGTCGTGCTCGAGGACTTCGAACTCAGCCCCGCCGGGGCCCGCGGGCTCGTGGCGGGCGCGATGGTCAACGCCGGGCAGGTCTGCGCCGCGCAGACCCGGATCCTGGCGCCACGCTCGCGTTACCGCGACCTCGTGGAAGCGGTCGCGGAGGCGGCGGCCTCGCTGACCGTCGGCGACCCCCGCGATCCGGGCACCGACATCGGCCCGCTGATCTCAGCCCGGCAGCGCACCCGCGTCGAGGGTTACATCGGCGCGGCCACCCGCGAGGGCGCGTCACTGGTCACCGGTGGCGGGCGGCCTGACTTCGACCGGGGTTTCTATGTCCGGCCCACGGTTTTCGCCGACGTGCACAGCCGCATGACGATCGCCAGGGAGGAGATCTTCGGCCCGGTGGCGGCGATCCTGCCCTACGACGGGGAGGACGAGGCGGTGGCACTGGCCAACGACTCCGACTTCGGCCTCGCCGGCGCGGTGTGGACGGGTGACGTCGAGCACGGTGCGTCCGTTGCCCGGCGCATCCGGACCGGATCGGTGGCGGTCAACTCGCCGGGAGCCCTGGACATCCGGGGCCCGTTCGGCGGCTTCAAACAGTCCGGTTTCGGCCGCGAGGGCGGGCCCGAAGGGCTGACCGAATACACCGAGTACCAGACGATCCTGCTTCCCGCGCAGGCGTGAAGGGAGTCAACACATGACCGTGCTCGTCCTGGGTGGTTCCGGCCTGGTCGGCAGGCGCCTGGTGCGGCGGCTGGCCGACGAGGGCACACCCGTGGTGGCGTGCGACGTGGTGGCCCCGGCGTCGCCGCACCCGGCAGGCGTCACCACCGCGATCGCCGACATCACCCGCCTCGACCAGGTGCTGACTGTGCTCGCGGAACACGAGGTCACCTCGATCGCCCTGCTCTCCTACATCATGGGCCCGCTGATGTCCCCGCAGCACAAGGACATCCTGCTCGCCTGCCAGGTCAACGTGACCGGGGTGAGCACCGTACTGGAAGCCGCGCGGCTGTCCGGCGTGCGGCGCGTCGTCTTCCTCAGCACCGTCGGCGTCTACGGGCCGCCGTCGCTCTACGGCGATCGCGCGGTCGCCGAGGATGAACTCCTTGCCCCGGCGAGCATGTACGGCCGGATGAAGGCGCTCAACGAAACCATCTGCGACCGGTATGCCGCGCTCTACGGGCTGGAGGCGGTGAAGGTCCGCCCATCGTCGATCTTCGGGCCGGGGAGCACGATCTGGCCGTCCCGTTTCCTCGAGCGGGTGGCGGTGGGGGAGACCGGGATCGTCCAATATGGACCGGAAAGCCGGGACAACGTGATCGCCGCCGACGATCTGTCCGCCCTGCTGTCCATCCTGCTGAGCACGCCGGAACCGCGGCACCGCACGTATCTCGCGTCGGGGCACAACGTGACGATGGGAGAGCTGGCGAAGGTGGTGCGGGAGCTGATGCCCGAGGCGGACCTGGAGTTCCCGACGCCGGACCGGCGGCCGACCTACCCGGAGCGGTTCGACAACAGCAGGGCCGTCGAGGAGTTCGGCTGGCAGGTGCTGAGCCTGTCCGACACCGTCCGCCGCTACCTCGACGGTGTGCGGACCGAAGCCGGGCTCGAGCCGCTGCCATGACCGGCGACGAGCCCGTGGTGATCGCCAACGAGTTCGCCGCCGTGCGCGTCTCGGTGGTCCACCGCGGGCGCGGCAGGCGGCTGGAACTGCTGGACCTGGAAAGCGGTGCGTCGGTCACGCTGGATCCGTTGGACCTGCGCAGTTTCTGTCACGCGGACGAGTACGCGCAGTGCGGCTGGCTGCGCACGGACGTCTACCGCGGCGGCGGGGAATGAGCCCGGTGCGGGCGGCGGTGCTGTCGGCGCCGCGGCGCATCGAGGTGACCTCGCTGGCTCCCGGACCGCTGCCGCCGGGCGGTGCGTGGGTCGACATCGAGGCCTGCGGGCTGTGCGGCAGCGACTGGAGCTGGTACGCGGACCGGCCGATCGCCGCGCCGCTGGTGCCCGGGCACGAGATCGTGGGCCGGGTCGCCGAGGTGTGGGGCGACCGGCCCGCGGGTGCGCCGAGCGTCGGCGACCGGGTGGCGCTGGAGGAGCGGGTGCCGTGCCGGATGTGCGCGCTGTGCCTGGCAGGCCGCCACCGGCTGTGCCCCGCCTCGACCCGTTACGGTGCGACCGGTCTGGACACACCGCCCGCGTTGTGGGGCGGGTTCGCCGAGCGCGTCTACCTCGCACCGGCCGCGAACACGCATCTCGTACCGTCCACGGTGGCCGCCGAGCTGGCGGTGTTGTTCATCCCGCTGTCCAACGGCCTGTCCTGGGTGTCCTCGGCGGCGGGACTGCGCCCCGGTGAGTCCGTTGTCGTGCTCGGGGTCGGGCAGCACGGCCTGGCGACGGTCGCGGCGGCACGCCGGTGCGGCGCGGGCACGGTGATCGCGGCCGGCCGGGCGGGCGACGAGATGCGGCTGCTCGCGGCGGAGGCACTGGGTGCCGACATCGGCGTGGACAGCGGGAAGCTGGCCGCCGTCATGCCGCCGGGCGGCGCCGACGTCGTGGTCGACACGACCCCGGGCCCGTCGCGGACCCTGGCGCAGGCGGCCGGGCTGGCAGCCCTCGGTGGCCGGGTGGTGCTCGCCGGGCTGAAGGCGGGGGAACCGAGTCAGGTCAGTACGGATGTGCTGGTGCGCAGGGAGATCACCGTACGTGGGGTGGCGGCCCGCGAGAGCTGGGCGATCGGCGCCGCGTTGCGCTGGCTGGAGGAGGAGCCCGGGCTCTTCGCCGCGTTCGGCTCGCTGTGCTTCGGGCTCGGGCAGGTCGAACGGGCCCTGCTCACCATCGGCGGCGAGGTGGCCGGCCCCCGGCCGGTACACGCCGTGATCACCACCGGATGACAGGGAGAGCAGATGCTGAACGTGGATCAGCTCGTCCGCGAGGACGCCGTGCATCGCGACGTCTACCGCGATCCGGCCGTTTTCGAGCTGGAGATGACCCGGATTTTCAAGCGCACGTGGGTGTTCCTCGCGCACGAGAGCGAGGTCGCCGCTCCGGGGGACTACGTGACGCGCACCGTGGGCCGGGAACCGGTGGTGCTCGTCCGTGGTGAGGACGACGTGCTGCGCGCGGTGGTGAACCGCTGCGCTCACCGTGCCGCGCTGGTGTGCGAGCACGAGGCGGGCAACGCGAAATCGTTCCGCTGCCAGTACCACGGCTGGACCTACCGTAACGACGGCAGGCTGGTCGGGGTACCGCATCCCGAACGCCAGACGGCTGACGTGCGGGAGCGGCTCGGGCTCACCACCGTCCCGCGCGTGGAGACCTACCGGGGCTTGGTCTTCGGCTCGTTCAACCCCGATGTGCCGGACCTCGCCGAGTATCTGGGGCCCGCCGCGCGCGGCTACATCGACCGGTTCCTGGACCATTGCGTCGGCCTGCCGCTCACGGCGCATCCGCAGGCACACCGCATCACGATGTCCGCGAACTGGAAACTCCAGCTGGAGAACGGTCTCGACGGTTATCACGCCGGGTTCACCCACCGGTCTTTCTTCGACGTGATGCGCCGCCGGACCGGGGCGAGTGTGCGCTACGCCAGCGGCCTGCCGACCGCCACGGCACGCGCGTTCCGCAACGGGCACACCGCGATCGATCCCGAGACCACGTCGCGAAAACCGTTGATCCAGCGGGTTTCCACACTGCCGGGCGCCGCCGCCAGGCTCGACACGCTGCGGCAGCGGGTCGGGGCGGACCGGTTCGAGGAGTACGTGGGCGGCGTGACCGGTGCGGGGATCAACGTGGGCATCTTCCCCAACCTGCAGCTGATCGGCATCCATGTCAGGAGAATCGAGCCGGTGTCGGTGGACCGGACCGTCGTGTCGGTGCGGCCGCTCATGGCTGTGGACGCGCCGCCCGAGCTGAACTGGCTGCGGCTGCGGTATCACGAGCTGTTCTACGGCCCGGCCGGGTTCGGCCAGCCCGACGACTTCGAGATGTTCGACCGCGTCGCCGAGGGCCTGGCCGGCACCGAGGACGACTGGCTCCGCTTCGAACGCGGTCGCGGCGAGGAAAGCGAAGCCGACGACGGCGAGACCACACTGGGCAACGTGACCGACGAAATCCCGCAGCGCGGTCAGTACCGGCAGTGGCGGGCACTGGTGGGCGAGGAGACGGCATGACCGGCACGGTGCTGGACACCGGTGTACTCGCGCGGTTCGTGTACACCGAGGCCGAGCTGCTCGACGAGCGGCGGCTGGAGGAGTGGACGGCGCTGTTCGCCGAGGACGCGTTGTACTGGCTGCCGATGAACTCGCGGCAGGCCGATCCGGGGGATGGGCTGAACCTCGTGCTCGACGACCTGCCCCGGCTGCGCGACCGGGTCGCCCGGCTCACCAGCGGGCTGGCGTTCTCGGAGGAGCCGCACAGCCGGACGAGCCACCTGATCGGGAGCGTCCGTGTCCTGGACCGGGCGGAGGCAGGCCCGATCGTGGCCGGGCTCCCGGTGGCTGATGAGGAGTACGTGGTGACCGCGCGGTGCGTGGTCGGGCGCAACCGGCGTGGGCGTACGGACACGTTCCATGCCCGGGTGGCGTGGATTCTGCGTCCCACAGCGGAAAGCTTCGAGATCGTGCTGAAGCGCGTCGACCTGCTGAACGCCGCAGACCCACTGCCGGTGCTGACGTTCCTGATCTAGTGTCGTGAGTCGTTAATGTGGGTGCAGTAGTGGGCGTTGAGTTGGTGGTTGGTTCGCCGAACCAGCGTCTGACCAGGTTGAGCCAGGACGAGCTGGTCGGTGTGAAGTGCGGGACGAGCCGGGGATGAGCGAGCAGCCTTTGGTGAACTCGATCGCCCGGTGTCGGGCGTGCAGTGAACCGATCACCTTCCCGTGGTCAGGTCCCATAGAGCCCGACCATGTCCTTGACCCTTGTCCACGAACAGCGGGCCCTTGGACAACGTCCGGGACTCCTGGCGATGTGGCTGCAGGCCGGAAGCGCGCCGGATGCGTGAGACCGCGGTCCCGTCCCAGGCCCAATTCCCAGCTCCGCCGCAATGTCACTGTCGAGCCGCCCTCAACACCGCAACACGATCCGCGATCGCAACGCCAACGCCTGCGCCGTCTTCGGTCGCCGCGCCCAACCGCGCAGCCCCCGGCCTTCATCGTCGGACAGAACCAACTCGGGCAGTCCGGGGGAGACCTACCACCTGCACGCGAACTGATGACTCACGACACTAGCCCGCAAAGAGCACGACGGGCTTGACGGCGTGACCGTCCCGGAGGGCTTCCATCGCGTCGTTCAGGCCGTCCGCGGGGAACTTCGTGAGCAGTGCCTCGACCGGGAAGCGGCCCGCGGCCCACAGCTCGAGCAGCAGCGGGATGAACACCTGGGGCACCGAGTCGCCCTCCACCACGCCGCGGATCCGCCGGCCGACGACCAGATCACGCAACGGCAGGCTGATCTCGGTGCCGGCGGGGCCGGAGCCGATGAGGCAGGTGGTGCCGGTGTGGTGGGTCGCCGCGACGGCGGCGCGGATCACCTCGGAGCGGCCGGAAGTGTCGATGGCGTAGTCGAATCCGGCGAGTTCGCCTCGCGCCCGATGCGCGCCCAGCGTGATGGCGAGCTCCCGTCGCTCCGGGATCGGGTCGACGACGGCGATCGTGCCCGCCCCGGCGACCACGGCCGCCATCACCGCGCTCAGCCCCACCGTGCCCGCGCCGAACACGGCAATGCTCATACCCGGGCGGATTCCGAGCGTGTTCAGCACCGCGCCCGCTCCCGTCTGGACGCCGCAGCCGAGCGGTGCGGCCACCTCGAACGGAACCCCGTCCGGCAGGGTGACCAGGTTGCGCGCCGTGGTCAGGGCGTGGTCGGCGAAGCAGGACTGGCCGAAGAACCCGCCGGTCACCGGCGTCGCGTCGGACCTCCGCAGGCGCGGCGGCCCGCCACCGCCGAAACCGGTGTTGAGCGAGCGGAACGAGTCGCAATAGGACGGTCGCCCGAGGCGGCAGGAGGGGCAGGAACCGCACGAGGAGAACGAGATCGCCACGCGCTCGCCGACCGGGTGGCCGGTCACCTCGGCTCCGGTCGCGACCACCACGCCGGCGCCCTCGTGCCCGGCGATCAGCGGGAAGGGCGCGGGCCTGCTGCCGTCGGTGTAGGCGAGGTCGGTCCGGCAGACGCCGGCGGCGGCGACCCGCACCAGCACCTCGTCCGGGCGCAGCTCGTCGAGCCGCAACGGCGTGCGCTTCAGTGGCGCGCCCGGGGTTTCGGCGACCCAGGCGCCGATTTCGGGGAGCATCATGCCGGGTCCCACACGACCTCGAGCGACAACGGCCCGCGGACCAGCGCCGTGCGCATCTCGATGGTCGCGCCCGGGGCGAGCCGGTAGTCCGGGACACGGCGAAGCACCTCTTCGGCCGCGACGCGCATCTCGAGCCGGGCCAGGTGCTCACCAAGGCAACGGTGCCGCCCGTAGCCGAAGGCCACGTGCGGCGGCCGGTCCGTCCTCAGTGGATCGAACGTGTCCGGTTCGGGGTAGCGCCGGTGGTCGCGGTTGGCCGAGCCGTACATCAGCAGCACCCGATCGCCGCGGCGGAGCCGCGTGCCCTCCACCGTGGTCTCTTCGGTGACCGTGCGGGACAGCGCGAACAGCGGTGCCTCGAAGCGCAGCGACTCCTCGACGATCTTGTCGAGCAGACCGGCGTCGGAGCGGGCGAGTGCGCGCAGGTCCGGGTGTTCCATCAGATGCCGCAGCACGTTTCCGATGCCGCTGACCGTGGTGTCGTGCCCGGCCACCAGAATCAGCTGCGCCATCCCGTACCTGACCGCGTCGGGCACGTCCGCGCCGTCGATGCGCAGCCGCGCGATCGTCGTGAGCAGGTCGTCGCGGGGCTCGCGCTTGCGGCGGTCGACCTCGCTGACCAGCAGCTCGTACAACCTCGCGGCGAACCGGGCGCGCTCCTCGACGTCCCCGGCATGCGACGCCGCCTCCATGCCGTCGACCCACTCGGCGAACTCGCCCCACAGCTGCCGGTCCAGCCCGAGCAGCCGCGCGATCACGATGCACGGGACCGGCGCCGCCAGCTCCCCGACGAGGTCGGCGTGACCGCGCGCCGCGAAGGCTTCGACGTGCTCGACGACCACCTCGCGGATGGTGCCCTCGAGTTCGGCGACGGCGGCCGGTGTGAAGTAGGGGAGCAAGGCCCGGCGATACGCCTTGTGCTCCGGGGGATCGGTGGTCAGCGGGACCGACGCGGCCGGCAGGCCCAGTGCCGGAATCGTCACCCCCTGGCGCGTGGTGTAGTGCTCATGGTCGTGTGCGGCGTCCACGACGTCGGCGTAGCGGGTGAATGCCCAGAACCCACCGTGCTTTTCGCTGCGCAGCACCGGACGTCGTTCGCGCTCGGCCGATAGCGTCGAGTAGATGTCCTGTGCCGCCGTGGGATCGGTGTGGTCGAAGTCGGACACGCCAGGCCTTTCCGGAGACAGTGAATCGAGCATTCGGGAAAACTTTTGAATGTTCCACCCGTTTCCGGCCAGGTGAAACGGAGTGGACATACTGCGTTCGTGATGTTGACAAGGGGGACCCACGCGCTTTAGCGTTTTTTGCAGGAACAATATTCCTTTTGACATTTCAAAAATCGCGAGAAAAGGGCGTGCAATGGCTGAGGTGAAGGCATTTGACTTGACCGGCCGGGTCGCGATCGTCACCGGTGCCGCCGGCGGGATCGGCCGTGCCTGTGCGGATGTGCTCGCCGAGGCCGGGGCCCACGTCGTCGGTGCCGATCTGACCGCGCCCGCCGACGGTTCACCGGCGTCTTTCGCCAAGGTGGACGTCAGCTCCGCCGAACAGGTCGAGGCGCTGGTCCGTGACGTGCGCAGGGAGCACGGCAGGCTCGACATCATGTGCAACAACGCCGGCGTCATGCATGACGGCTCCGTGCTGGAGACCACCGAGGAGGAGCTGGATCGGGTGCTCGCGATCAACTTCAAGGGTGTCTTCTTCGGCTGCCGGGCCGCGGGGCGGGTGATGACAGAGCAGGGGCGGGGCGCCATCGTCAACACCGCGTCGACCGTCATCGACATCCCGGCACCAGGCACCGCGTGCTACGCCTCCGCCAAGGCGGCGGTGGTGCAGCTGACCAAGACGCTCGCGATCGAGCTTGCGCCACAAGGAATCCGGGTCAACGCGGTGGCGCCGGGGCTGGTGCACACCGGGATCACCGAACGGCATTTCCGCCGGCCGGACGGGTCGGTCGATGTGGAGAAGCGCACGCGGACGCTGGCCGAGATGGCGGCGTCGGTCCCGTTGCGACGGATCGGGGAGCCGGTCGAGATCGCCCATGCCGTGCTGTATCTCGTTTCGGACGCCGCCGGGTTTGTGACCGGGCAGGTGTTGCGCGCCAACGGCGGGGCGGCGATGCCGTGACCGCTGAACCGTCGCGGCACGGGGAACCGGCCGGTGACAGCCGAGGCTCGCGCGTCGTCGCAGCGGCACTCGCGGAGCTTCGCCGCGGCCGTGCGGTGTTCCTGGCCGACGGTGGGCATGGCGGACACCTCGTCGCGGCCGCGCGGAAGGTCACCAGAGACACGGCAGCGCTGATGAGCCGCCGCACGACCGGAATGCTGTGCGTCGGGCTTTCCCCGGAACGAGCGGACGAACTGGGCGTCCTGGCGCCGGCGGCCACGGCTTCGGTGGACGTCAAGACGGGAACGACGAGCGGAATGTCCCTCGCCGACCGGGTACGGACAATGCGCGCGCTCGGGGACCCCGCTCTCGGTTCGCAGGACTTCGCCCGTCCTGGTCACGTGTTCCTCCTGCGGACGCACGCCGGCGGGGTGTTGCGCCGGGCCGGTTTCGCCGAGGGAGCCGTCGACCTGTGCCGGTTGGCCGGTGTGGGGCCCGCTGCCGCGCTGGCCGAGGTGACCGGCCCGGGCGGGGGCGTCGCGACGGTCGGCCTCGGTGACATCGCCGGCCATCGTCTTGCCGTGGAACAGCTGGTCCGCCGGGAGGCGGCCGCGAGAATTCCCACCGAGCACGGCGAGTTCACCGCGATCGGGTATCGCTCGCTCCTCGACGGCGCCGAGCATGTGGCGCTCGTGCTGGGTGACGTTTACCAGAGTGCGCAACCCATTCCCACCCGCGTGCACGTGGAATGCCTGATCGGGGACGTGTTCGGCGCGGGGCGCTGCGATTGCGGCCGTCGGCTGCGTCAGGCGATGCTGGCGATCGGCGCGGCGGGACGCGGTGTCGTCGTGTATCTGCGTGCGGGCGAAGGCCCCGCCACCGGCCTGCGGACGAGGCCACGCCTGAAGGAACTTTGGGGCAACCTCGTCGAAGACGGCCTCAGTGGCCAGATCCTGCGCGATCTGGGGGTGCGCAGGATCCAGCCGCTGACGGCCGATTCTCCCGGCCCTACGCGGATTCCGCGGACGCCGGAGCGGGCGGCGCGGTGACGGTGGTGAAGTCACCCTGGAAGAACAGCAGGGGCAGGCCGCC